>Ga0134125_10000114_pt1 | contig 122749 bp, 92 predicted proteins | sample KB31751_FD_96464 | JGI IMG/M metagenome (GOLD analysis project Ga0134125, IMG submission 96464) | Terrestrial soil microbial communities with excess Nitrogen fertilizer from Kellogg Biological Station, Michigan, USA - KB3-175-1 | ecosystem: Environmental > Terrestrial > Soil > Unclassified ... | reverse complement strand
TCGCTAACAGAGGCGGGCCGAGATTTTTGGTGATGCCACGGGCTCGTCCCGTGGAGTGTTCACGCTTCATGCTGCTGGCAGGCGGCAACGTGAAACACCACGGGGCCAGCCCGTGGCCTCTTGGGAACCGACGGATCAGCCTGTTTTGTAGCTGTGAACATGAAACACCACAGGGCCAGCCTGTGGTATCGGCTAAGGCTTAAGTTCACCATTTATGCTTTACCTACTTTTCCTGGCGCACTGTGTGCGCTATTGCCGCTTGACAGGAATCACGCCAGCAATTAGGCTTCACAACTCAATTGTTTCTTTTGGTTTGGGTTTGAAAGCCTGAAGGGTTGCGTTATGTGCTCAGACAGACAAAACCCGTGAACTACGGCTAACCCCAGTAGAAGCTCCCGACTGCAGTTTGTTTTTGAGTCTTTAGAAATTGAGCTACTGACAAGCAGGCTTTCCAAAGACTTCGTACGAAAACCAAATAAAAGCGAGCCAGTTCCTGCCGCAAGCTTACTGCGAACAATAGATGTTTCCCCAAAAGACTCAAAGCAAGCCGACCATAGGTTCAGAAACCTACCCTTTAGTTGAGTCGAGTGTGCTTTTGGATGATAGCGGCGCCATGGCGCTCGTCGCCTTGAGTCACACACCGCTCGAACATCGAATCTACCTCACCATGCTGAGCGATGCCTCGGTCCCGGCTGCTAATGGTCGCACTTTTCAAACCCGCGAGCTGATGGCTCGCGCAAATATCCGAAGTTCCGGAACCGTTCGCAGGGGTCTCGAAGGTCTAATCGCAAAACACAGCATCGAGCGGCTCGTGGGCGGCGGCAGTAGAAATGGTGTTGCCAAGCATTACTCCGTTCACACGCCTGTAGAAATCCTGGCCAGGCGACGCGCGGTTGGTATTGAAACTTACCCGCGGGAATTCGGAATAAGAGACGGAAATCGATTTTTTGAAAGGGCCATTACTCGGGTGGCGGCTAATACCAATCTAAGCCGCCGCGAGGCACAGGTCGCGCTGTGCTGTGTCGAAGGCTTAACTAACGCCGAAATCGGAACGCGCCTTGAGGTCAGCGAACAGACCGTGAAGTTTCACTTGCGACACATTTTCATAAAATTCGGAGTAAAGCGCCGGGCCGAGCTGATTTCGCGTTTGTTGATGTGACCTGGGAGCGTGAGCATCTCTGCTCGCCGTTAGCGAGCTGGAAGTTCGCGCTCGCAGTTTGAAAACCTGATGCCGCCTTGCACATAAGGCTTCCCTTCGGGGTACTATGTGTGGCTTCATTAGCGCCGAGCGACTAGAGTTCGGCCTCAATTTGAATTGCCACGCAAGGGCACCAGTGTGTTCTGAATTACATGGCAGTCAAAAAAGACAAAGATAAGAAGAAAAAGAAGAAGCGCAAAACGGCATTGGTGATCTGTCGCGATCGCCGGCAGTTTTGGACCACCCAGACTCAGTTTTGGCAGTGGGTTCGAGATGGCATTGTCGTTAAGACTGGCGATCAACCACTGACCGGAGAGTTCCATCGCGAGCATGAGGAGTTAATGGTGCTGCTTAGCAACACGGTATTGAACCTCGCTGCTCCTAATCACATGCGCGAAGCGTTGCTGTCTCGCCGGCTGGGTATGTCTGGCAAATGACCTCCGGCAGATGACCTCCGGCAGATGACCTGTTTTACCGTTTGAAAGATTTAAGGAGTTATTCAGCATGTTAGGACAAAAACGATCAATGCTCATCCCCTCCGCTATTATTCTCAACGTTCTTTTGACGGTATCCGCAGCCTTTGCACAAAAGCCGGCTGATTCACCGGCGCCGGCGTTGGCGAAAATAAGTTCTTCGTCAGCCGCGGCGCCGAAACAAAATGCAGCACCAGTCGCAAATCCTGCCGACATTCCAGCCGACCAATATCGAATTGGACCGGGGGACGTGTTGGATATCCAGGTTCTCAATCGACCGAACATTTCGAAAGACGCCGTTCGGGTCGAGGGAAATGGAACCATTCGCATGCCCTTGATCGAAGGCGCTATACCTGCGGCGTGTATGACTGAAACTGAGTTGGCCCAGTCTCTTACTAAGCGTTATCTGAAATATTATCGAAACCCGCAGGTCGATGTTTTCATCAAGGAATTCAAGTCATCTCAAGTCGCAGTCATTGGTCACGTGAATGAGCAGGGACGATTTCTGTTGCAGCGACGCATCCGTCTGCTTGAATTGTTGAGTTATGCGAAGGGGCCGGCAACCAACGCGGGACAAACCATCAACGTTATCCACTCGCCCACAGCTCAACGGTGCGAGGCTCAGGCGTCGGACGAAACGCAAGCGACTGGTATAGCAACTTACAAGCTCAGCGATACGCTAATGGGAGTCGAACAAGCGAATCCTTATTTGGAAAGTGGCGACATCGTCACGCTGCGCGAAGCTGATCGTGTTTATGTGGTTGGGGACGTACTCGCGCCTCGCGAGATACCTTTGAAGGAGCCAATTACAATAAGCCGGGCGATTGCCATGGCAGGCGGTCTGGGCAAAGACAGCAAGAAAGATAAGATTCGTGTAATTCGGCAGGCTCCGGGCAGTGCGAGCAAGACTGAGATCTTTGCAGATCTCGGTGCGATTGAGAGGAAGAAGGCAGAAGACATCGAGCTGCTCGCTAATGACATTGTCGATGTTCCGACTTCTGGGGCGAAGAGCCTAATGCGAAGCTTAATGGGCACCATCGCCCCCGCCGTCAGCCAAATGCCAATTCGCGTCATCCCGTAGCGGCAAGGGGCATAAAGCAAAGCGCAAAGCGCAAAGCGGCGTTAGCCTTCCTATGCATCTTTGCCGATATTTAGGGACGATGTCTAAACGAAAATGATGAGGCCGATTTCAGTTGGCGCCCCTCCGAAAGTCCCAACAAGGCGACCGCGCTGGAGATTCGAGGATCTTGAGATTTGGCAGTTGGCGCGTTGGCCGTAAAGTTTCACAGAGTTGCGGCAGATTTAGAGGATCGACATCTGTACCGCTATGCGGAGCAGATTAGGGCTGCAGGACTTTCGCCTTCAAACAATATTGCTGAAGGTTCTGGTAGCAGTCATAAACAGGAGTTTATTCAATTCCTAAACATAGCGCGCAGATCGTTGTTTGAAGATGCATCGATGCTGCTCGTGTTTGAAAAAGCTTGGATTACTAGAATCCTACGAGTTAGCTGAGTTACTAACGGACTGTGATGTGCTCAGCAGAAAGATAACCAACTTTTCGCGTTCCCTTTAATGTCGGGCTATCGGGTTCCGGCGGTTTCCGCTCAACCCTTTGCTCTTAGCCCTTTGCCCTATGCCAAACCAATGAATGAAACAAGCCAAATCATATCGCGCACTGCTGAGGCTAATGCCCTCGATCGGCCTATTGAAAGTCAGACGACGCCGCATTCCTACAACTACGGTGTCGATCCAAATGCCGATAACCAGATCCATCTGTTGGACTACTGGCGAGCCATTCGGAAACGTCTGTGGCTGGTTATCAGCGTAGTTGTGCTCGTGACCATGCTCGCGGTCGTCTACATGGCGCGTAAGCCGGACATCTATCAGGCCGACGCGCGCGTGCAGGTGGACCTCGAGAACAATTCGGCCTTACTGGGCAAGACTCCTTATTTTCTCGGCTCGCCGAATGACCCGGTGTATTTCAATACTCAGTTGCAAATTCTTACCAGCCCAGGCTTGATTCGTCGCGTCGTAAAGACCCTCGACCTCGAACACAATCCTGATTTTCTTAAAGGACAGGGAAGCAAGCGCTCGACCTGGCAGACGGTCCTAAAGATGGTCGGCTGGAGCAGCAATGAAAAGCCGCAGGCAGTCGTGCCCGTTGATGAGTTAACGCTGACCAATACTGCGCCGGCGACTGCGACTGACGATCTCAAGGAAGCGAAGCGCCTGGCGCCATTCGTGGGCGCAATTCAAGGCGGATTGAAAGTCGAGCCAGTAAGAGAAACTCGAGGAGGCTTCAATAAGGAAACTCGATTGATTTCGCTGAGCTTCACCCATACGGACTCGCAGGTCGCCGCAAAGGTTGTGAATGCAGTAGCAGACACCTTCGTCTATCAAAACCTGCAGAAGAAAAACGAGACGAATCTCGACACCTCGACTTTTCTGACCCAGCGTATTGCCGATTTACAAAACCAGATTCGCCAGGACGAGGAAAAGCTCGTCAACTATGCAAAGAATCACGAAATCACTTCGCTCGATGCGAACCAGAACACTGTTGTCGATCGACTCGCCGGCTTGAACCGGCAACTGCTGGAGGCTGAGAATTCACGCAAGGAAGCTGAATCCGCGCTGAACGCCACCAAAGCTCCCGGCGCCGCTCTGGCACTAGTCGATGGCGATCCCAAGTCTACCGGCGGTGACGATGGCAAGCTTGCCGACTTGAAACAAAAGCGCGCGCAGCTGCTTGTCGACGCCACCGAAGAGGCGCCCGAGGTTAAGGAGATCAACGAGCAGATTCAAGAGCTTGAAAAACAGCAGAAGGACTCGCGCGGGCGCAGAAGTTCAAATTTGCTGCTGGCGCTGGAAACGAAATACAGGCAAGCCCTGGCTTATGAGGAATCATTGCGCAAAGCTTTCAATCAACAGCGCGGCGAAACGCTGACTCAGAATGAAGCAGCGATCAATTACCACATCATTCAGCAGGAAATTGAGACGTATAAATCTTTGCTTACAAATTTGCTGCAGCGCTCAAAAGAAAATGACGTGGTGATGGCAACAAAGGCCAACAACATTTCAATCGTTGACCATGCGATCACTCCGGATGGTCCGGTCGGGCCGAACCGGATGCGCGGAGTATTTCTGGCGATGATACTTTCACTCGGATTGGGAACAGGCTTGGCCCTGTTGCTCGAGTATATGGATGACACCGTGCACTCGACGGAGGAAGTCGAGCGGTTGCTTCATCTGCCGGCATTGGCAGTGATTCCTGCCGTGGCCCCAGCTGCGCGCCGGCGTGCTTTAGCCGCAACGCCGACAGCTCTGGAAAAGAGGAACGGGAATGCATCGACCAACCCTGAGCTGTTGATGAATGTGGACGGTAGATCGCCGCTTGCTGAGTCCTACCGGCACTTGCGCACTTCTGTGTTGCTATCAACGGCGGGCCGCGCGCCTCGGGCTTTGCTGGTTACTTCGAGCTTGCCGGGTGAAGGGAAGACTACGACTGCGGTCAACACGGCTTTGAGTCTGGCACAGACTAACGCTAGCGTCGTCATTGTTGATGCTGACATGCGCAGACCTCGCTTACGCAGCATTTTTGGACTTCAAGCAAGCGCCGGATTGAGCTCCATTCTCTCGAGTGACATGACCGACGAAGAGATGATTTCGCTCGTGCATCATGATCCAAACAGCGAACTTAATATTCTGACTTCTGGTCCAATTCCGCCGAACCCGGCCGAGTTGCTTGGTTCCAATCAAATGCGTCGTTTGGTTACAGCGCTTCAGAAGAAATACGCGCACGTCGTGATCGACTCGCCGCCGATCGCGTCGTTCACGGACGGCGTTCTAATCTCGACGATGGTTGATGGTGTCTTGCTGGTAGTTCACGGCGGCAAGAGCTCGCGACACGTGGTGCGCCGCTCTCGACAGCTGCTGCAGGATGTGGGCGCCAAGATCTTCGGCGTGGTCCTGAACAACATAAACCTGCAAGCGCACGATTACTATTATTACCAGCGTTACTACAGTCAGAATTACTACAAGACTGACGCCGAAACCGAAGAGACGTCGAGGGCAGCCTCCGCATAACGCGAGACGTTCCCTACAGGCGTTGAGAGTTCAATCTTTAGATTGTGTGGCACGGGCGTCCCGCCCGTGTGCTTTCGAAGGCACAAGCACGTCCCGCCCGTGAACCTTCGAAAGCACACGGGCGAGATGCTCGTGAACCTTCACACGGGCGAGACGCCCGTGCCACAAACTAAAGTTTGAACTCTCAACGCCTGTGTTCATGTTGAAAGCATCAAATGCGCATTCTCTTCGTTGCTATTGGAGAAAGCGTTCACACGGCTCGTTGGCTCAGCCAAATTGCCGATGAAGGTTGGGATCTCCATCTTTTTCCATCCGAAGTCGGCCTTCCCCACAAAGATTATCGAAACGTCACCATCCATTCGTTCTACAAACAACATTTGAATGGGAGTAAGAGCGGTGTCCGTGAGCTTGGAATTTATTGGCCGCTGTCGCGCGGTGCTGCGCGAATCAAACAATTCTGCGAATTGACCGCGCCTCAGCGGTTCACTCAGGCGTCGAGATTAGCTCGCACCATACGCAAGTTGAAGCCAGATGTTGTTCATGTCCTGGAAATGCAGAATGCGGGTTATCTTACGGTCGACGCGAGAAAGTTAATGAACGGTGAAGCTTTTCCACCATGTATCTATTCGTCATGGGGAAGTGACATCTTCTTATACGGGAGGCAGCCTGAGCACGCTGCGCGCATCCGCGCTTTTCTTTCCGAGTGTGACTACTTCATCGCTGACTGTGCGCGTGATTTGACCTTGCCGGCGCAATTCGGTTTTAGGGGCGATGCACTTGGTGTGTTTACGACCGCTGGTGGTTACGACTTACCGAAGATGCGCCAATTTCGTAAGGCAGGTTTGCCGTCTTCTCGAAGAGTCATTGCTTTGAAGGGCCAACATGGCATTAGACAGACCAACGCTTTAGCGGCTGTGCGCGGACTACAAGCTTGCGGCGACCTGCTGAAGAACTTTGAACTGCGCGTCTACTCAACCAGTGATGAGATCCGCCCGGCGCTTCAAGCATTGTCAGGCGTTCAAGGCCTCAAAATCAGTGAAATGCCGGCGCTTTGCTCGCATGATGAAATCTTGAAATTGATCGGCGAAGCGCGAGTCGCGATCGGAATCAGTGCTAGTGACGGCACGCCGAACGCAATGCTCGAGGCAATGGTGCTCGGGGCCTTGCCAGTGCAATCTGACACCATTTCAACTGCCGAGTGGATTCAACATGGAGGGAACGGGCTGTTGGTATCGCCGAGCGATATCGATTCGATAATCGCCGCTATCCGGCGGGCGCTGACTGATGACAAGCTCGTGGACGAAGCGGCTCTCGTCAACGAACAGGTTGTTAACGAGCGGCTAGACCTCTTGAAGATCCGGCCAAAAGTTATTGACCTCTACAAAAAGGTGGTCGAGCAGGGAAGGTTATCAGGACAGTAACAGGTCCTCCTCCTTGTAACACACCGCAAGCGAACCTTAATGGGCCAACTCCGACACGTCGTTCTGGTTAATCCAGAACTCCGAGGCTTGCAGTATGGAATGCTTCGAGATTTGGAAGATGAGATTGTCCGGATGACGGGAGCCGAGCTTGTTACTGCTCCGAGTCGTTCCTTGCCGGCTTTTATCAATGGCCGATTGGCTCACGGAACCAGGTATAGCGCCGCGCGAAAATGGGTGCCCAAAGAAGAATATGAATTGAAGGCTGACGTGGTGTGGGTGGTCTTGATGGGGCCCGAGAATTTTACTCTTGATCTCTACAAAGCCTGGGACAAGCACATTGGGGTCAAGATTCTCTATTTCTTCGATACGTACGATGCTCAGTTACCTGCAATTCGGCGTGTGTTGAATTCCTCCAGGTGGGATTTCGTTTCGACTGCTTTTTATGGCGCGAAGCACTTTCTCGAAAGCGAAACTAATCATGAATGGAATGTGGTGCGTCACGCGGTGAATCTTAATCGATTCCAGCCGGCTACCAACGAAACTCGAGTCATCGATTTTTGTGCTTACGGAAGGCGCCTGGACGCTGTCCACACGGTGATGCGCGAATACTGTCAGATGAATGGGAAGTACTACGATTACACGACCGCAGCTTCCGTCCAATCAGGCCTCGACCCTCGTGATCACTATGGTCAATACGCGTGGCATCTTTGTCACAGCATTTTCAACTTCTGCTGGCCGGTTGAGGCGACTAACCCAAATTGGGCTCAGTCGCACAGTCCGATCACTTGTCGTTGGTTTGAAGCCGCGGCAAGCGCGAATGTGATACTCGGTCGTGCTCCTTTAGAGCCGGAGTTCGAAGATATCTTCGGCCCTGACGCGGTGATTGATATTGATCACGTAAATGGAAATCTACCAGGTCTCTGCGAAAGTCTTTGGGAGAATCGCGCGCACCACCTTGAGAAAGCTCTCGAAAGGCGAAGCCGATATTCTTCGAATTGGAGTTGGGAGACGCGCGTGGGCCAGATTCTAGAGGCGACCAGGCTGAACGGCGCGTGAACCGATAACCGTGAACCGATAACCGTAAACCGTGAACCGATCGGGAGTGCTTTGTTCTTTGTACTTCGTTCTTTGTACTTTGCACCCCCGATTGATTTGCATCTCGACTTCCAACCTGGCAGATGACACGTGATGCCAAAAGCTAAGAACAAGAGCAAAGAACTAAGAACAAAGGACTAAGAACAGTTTCGGTTTCCGGTTCACGGTTTCCGGTTCACGTCTTTTTATGTCCCTAGGTAAGAAAGTCACACACGCAGTCTCATGGTTGGCGGTGGCCCAGGTCGCGCAAAGAGCGACTACGCTGGTTGTCACCGCGATACTGGCGCGGAAGTTATTGCCCGCGGATTTCGGGTTGATTGCGCTCACGCTGCTGTCGGTGAATTTCATATCCTACTTTCAGGATATGGGATTGTCTTCGGCGCTGGTGCAGCGCGCCGAGCTCGAAAAGCAGCATCTCGACACTGCATTTTGGGTGAACGTTGCGGGAGGATTGATGCTGGGCGTTATTGGCCTGGCTCTGTCCCCGGTTCTGGCTGTCTTCTTTCGTGAACCACGCCTGACACGCCTGCTGATGGTCATGATGATCACCCTGCCGATCAATGGATTGGGCTGGGCATCCTATGCTTTGTTACAACGTCGACTAGCTTTCAAGCAAATCGCGATTATCGAGTGGGTCAATGTTTCAGTTTCAGGTGTGGCGGCCATAGCTCTGGCAATCTCCGGGATTGGAGTTTGGGCTTTGGTAGCTCAAAACATCGTCGGCTCGTTGATCATTGCGGGAGGCAGATTGGCGGCGGCAGATTGGTTTCCCGGTCTGTCCTTCAGTCGCAAAAGATTTCGTGAGTTATTCTCGTTCAGCTCGGGAGCGCTGGGCTATTTTCTGGTCAACCACGTCATGCGCAACGTGGATAAGATGATTATCGGCGGTGTGCTCGGGGCCACGGCGCTGGGCTTTTACTCGATCGCTTATAACCTAATCCTCATGCCCGGCATGACGATTTGCGGATTAGTGGGCCGGGTGATGTTTCCGGCACTGTCGTCCGTTCAAACCGACCTCAGTCGCTTTCGACGAGCTTACCTCCGCATGGCACGCACCGTTGCGTTCGCTACCTTCCCGATGATTGTTGGTCTTGGCGCCACCGCCAGAATTTTTGTTCCCACGATCTACGGCGATCGCTGGCTGCCTTCAATACCGATTTTGCAGATTCTGATCGTCATCGGTTTCTTTGAGGCAATTGCTATCTGGGGTGCTGCGGCTTGGGCGCTCGGAAATACGCGCATGAGCGTTATTTGCGCGGTCATCTCGCTTGTCATGATGACTGCTTCATTTGCTGTCGGAGTCAATTGGGGATTGACCGGAGTTGCCTGGGCGTACGTGATCGCAAGTCCAATCATCTTTTTGGTTCCACATATCTGGACCAACCGCTTGATGGATTTGCGATTGGGTTCCTTACTTGAGGCTATTGCTCCGCCACTCTGTGCCGCGAGCGTGATGGGATTATCGGTTTGGTGGTTGATTAACGACGGTGTCCGACTTTTCACCGCGAGCTGGGCCAACCTAATCGCTTACGTGGCGTTGGGCGCGGCAATCTACGCATTGGTTCTCTTGAGCATGGCCTTCGTTTATCGCCGACAGCACAGTGTCATTTCGTGGTTGATAGGGCGCCACCTTGCTGACATCGACGTACACGCCCAGGGAATTTCATTCTGAGCCAGTTGAATACATATGGTGCTCACGATCATGGACCCCCAAAGATCCCCGTGACTACGAATGGAGATCATTTTGATCCCGACGTCGTCAAGCGAGTTGCGATTTGGGACTCGACTGATCTGGTAGTAGACCGGCGCTGCATCCTCTGCGATTACGAGCCTTGTCGCGAAGTTGCGGTTAGAACAGATGGCCTGCTGATTCGAGAATGTCCTAACTGCGCGCTGGCCTTTGTCGATCCGCGTCCCAGTTCAAACCAACTCAATCGCTATTATGCGGAGGGCTACTTTGACGGCGCGAAGGATTTCTTTCGCGGAAAGGACTATTGCCTCGAGCGGGATAGATCGATTCAAGCTGGTCTCATTACAGGCTATCGCGAGATCGTGTCGCACTTTAAGCTCAAAGGGAAAACGGTGCTCGACATCGGCTGTGCTTCCGGTGCGCTGCTCTACTTATTGAGGGAACAGCAGGCCAAAGAAGTCATCGGCCTCGACAGTGCTGAATATCCGGTTTCATTTGGGATTGAGAATTACGGACTCGATTTGCGTTCGGTGGCACTCGAGTCGGCACAGCTACCCGACTCATATTTCGATTTGATCACTCTGATTGACGTCATTGAGCACGTCGAAAACCTCAACACTTTTTTGGATCAACTTAACCGAGTCATCAAACCTGGCGGTCATGTTTTTATCATTACTCCAAACTACTCAGCTTACGCATTGGCAGGACGGCAATGGTCGTGTCTTTCCAAGGACTTCGAACATCTGCAGTATTTTTGCGAGGAAAGCCTACATCGAATATGTTCACGGTTTCGCTGGCTCTTGCTGAAGTCTTGGACTGATTCTGTCCCGTTCAGAATTCACGAGTATCCGAGGCTTTACAAGTTTGGTTTTCACCGTCTTTTGCATCCGAGCCTGGCGTTAAGGAATCGCATTTCCGAGAATCGCTACAAGCGGGCGGTAAAGAAACAGATGTTCGCCGGAGGTAGCCTTAACGCCGTGTTGCGAGCTCCGCTGGCGTAGACAGTCAGAACTCCAATGACCCTTAGGCTGGCAATACTCGTTAGTCATCCGATCCAACACTTCGCGCCCTGGCATCGCGAAGTCGCGAAATTGAAGGAAGTAGACTTGCGCGTCTTCTTCTACTCCGATCTTGGTGTAAATGAATTCTTTGATCCCGAGTTTCAGGCCAAGTTTAGCTGGGATATTCCTTTGTTGGATGGGTATGGGCATGAATTTCTTCCAATCCGACAGCGACCCAAGCAGCTCGCTTTCTGGGAAGTCGACAATCCTACAGTTGGTGAAGCGCTCGATCGGTTTGCTCCTGATGTGGTTAAGGTCTTCGGTTATGCTCATCGCACCACTTGGAGAGTTGCGAAGTGGGCCAGCGTTAGGCGCAAACCGCTGCTCCTTTATTCCGATTCCAATGACCGAGCTCGTCCACCCATCTGGAAGCAGATTCTAAAGAGACCAATTGTTTCCCGCTTCTATTCGCACGTCGATGGCGCGCTCTTCGTGGGGAATAATAATTTCGCCTATCACCGGCGTTATGGCTTACCGCCCGAGCGTTTGTTTCGCGGCTCGTTACCAATCGATCAAGCACAGCTACTTAGTCTTGTTCCTAATCGTTCTGAAGTCCGGCGCGACATCCGGTTGAAGTACGATATCCCTCAGGATGCATTCGTGGTGATGTTTTGTGGTAAATACTCGGCCAGAAAACGGCCTGTCGATGTCATCGCGGCTGCACACATGACGAAAAGTAAAGGGATCCCGGCATGGTCGCTAATGGTTGGAGAGGGATCTGAACGAGCGTCAATGGAGGAGTATTGCCGTGTGCATAACGTAACTAATACGACTCTGACGGGCTTTGTGAATCAAACCCAGATAGCCGAGCATTACGTTGCTTCAGATGTAATTGTAGTGAGTTCAGAAAACGATCCTCACCCACTGGTTGTGAGTGAAGCCGCAACCTTTGGCTTGCCCGCTCTCGTCAGCGATCAGATTGGATGCATCGGTAATGAGGACACGGCGCGCCCCGGCGTAAGCGCTGTTGTTTACCCTTGCGGAAATCGCGAGCAACTCGCCGCCCTCATCGAAGCGATATACCACGATAGTGATCGTTATCGGCAACTTTCTCTAGGCGCGAGCGAAATTTCAGTTACTCAGGACGTAACCGCAGCCGCCCGGGATCTGGCTTTGGCTGCACAGCAATTGTTAGAGCTGGGACCTCGTTAGCCTGAAGTCATCCGGAAGTATGGCGGACACAGTATTAATAGTAGGACAAGACAGTGGCTGGAACCTTGAAGCTTCGTACGGACGGGCTTTTAAGAAACAAGGATGGAAAGTTCACTTTTGGGCCCCGGTGCCTTCGCTTCACGAGCACGCGCGTGGGGCAAAACTAGGCAAGCTGTTTTCAAGCTTTGTGAATGTTGAACCCTGGTTGCGCAAAGCAAATCTTTCACTGCTGCGCCTGGCCCAAGATCTTCGGCCAGATTTCATTTTGGTGATCGCGACCGAGGGAACACGAGCCGGCACATTAGCTCAAATCAAAGTCATTCTGCCGAAGTCTCCTCTGTTTTGCTTGTTTCCCGATGGCCCTCATAACTTGAACGTCGAGCGGATTTCGTGCTTGCCCCTGTTTGACTTAATCGCGACCTCGTCGCCCGCCTGGGTGAAACCATTTCAAACCTTGGGAGGTCGTGAGGTTCGTTACCTTCCTTTTGCTGCAGATAATGATCTTCACCAACCGGCGCCGGTCATGCCGTCTCACGATGTCGGTTTCATAGGCAATTGGCGTCTGGAGCGTGAAGAGGTACTCGAACAATTAGTTGACTTAGATCTTTGGCTCTGGGGCGAGAGATGGTGGAAAGATCGAACTCGCCCAGGCTCGGCTTTGCGGGCGCGTTGGAAAGGCAAGCGAGCCACGGGAGAAGAATTCGCGAAGGCCTGTGCCAGCAGCCGCATCCTATTGAACCTGCTTGACACACCCACTTGGCCTGGCCCGAATATGCGCTCGTTCGAGCAGCCCGCGTGTCGCGCGTTTTCTCTGGCGACGCGCACTCAGGCCATCCTCGAGATGTTTGAGGAAGGAGAAAACATCGAGTGTTTCGACACCATTGGAGAAGCCAGAGACAAGATCAGTTTTTATTTGAAGAATGAAAGCGCACGGCAACGCATTGCCGAGAGCAGCTACCGATTCATGCTTCACGGTAACACTTACGCAGACAGAGCCAAACAACTCCTAGTCTGGGCTGGTCAGGTTCGCTTGTAATAATGACCGAACGACTGATCCAGGCATTCTTTTACAATAATCCGGACAGCTATCCTCCGGTTATTAACGGCGCTCGCCTACTTGCTAAGGCGGGGTTTAAGCTCGAGATGTATTGTAGGGATGACGGAACTGACTGGAAAATTGAATACCCGGCTTCGCTAACAATTCATCGATTGAAATCCTCGAAGGCCGGTTCTCCGCGTGAGTATCTTTCGTTTTGCCGGCAAGCGATTAGGTTGGGAAATAGCCAGGCAACCGCCTTCATTGGACATGACATGCACGGACTCGTTCCGGCGCGTTTGCTGGCAGCGCGACATAAGCGCCCGCTCGTCTACCATTGTTACGACTATTCAGGTGACGGCTACGTGCAGACCCTGGGCGGACATGTGATAAAGAAACTGCAAACCGGATTTGCTCGTCGGGCAAACCTGGTAACCGTTCCGGATGAAGGGCTCGGCGAAATACTTCATCGAGAGTTGGGGCTGAAACAAACTCCGGTCGTAATGGCGAACTCTCCAATTAGTCACAATAGAGAAGGTGGTGCGTTGCGTTTGGCCTTACAGGCCGGGGGCCATGCTTTCGAAAAAATTGTTTTTCGGCAAGGACGCGTAGGCCCTGGCCATGCTCTTGAAGTGACGATCCGTTCTATACCTTTTTGGAAAAGTCGAAACTGGGGCTTTGTGGTGATGGGTTTAACCGACGAGTCTTATCTAAGGTCACTACAAAAACTGGCGCTTGAGCTTGGAGTACAAAATCAATTTGTGTGGCTGCCTCCCGTTTCTTATGACTTGGTTGCTGATTTCACGAAGGATGCCGATCTGGGACACGCCTTGTATGAACCGATTCATGTGAACAATCTCAATATCTCAGGATCATGCAAGATTCACGAGTATATGTCGGTTGGTTTACCGCTGTTGGTTTCAGATCGACCGTCATTAAGATCATTGGTCGAGGGACACGCGTGCGGTATCGTCGCCGACGATAGCTCGCCCGAACGAATCGCATCGACAATTAACCAATTCTTTGAGAATAGCGGCCGGGCTATGCAAATGGGATCGGCCGCCACGCTCGCGTTCGAAAACAAGTTTCGATTCGAATTCCAATTCCGACCCGTTCTTGACGCTCTTGAACGGTCGGTAAGAAATGAATAGCACAACTTGGTTCTTCGGATAAGCGTCGCCACGGCTCACGATGCTGAATAGAAAACTTAACGCCGATTTGTACGCCAGTGCACTCAAGTTCCGAACTATTTAAGCTGCTTTGCTGTCCGCGAGACCTCGCGCCGCTCGAGCCTGGGCACTCAAGCCTGGTTTGCAAAGAGCAGGGCCACGTTTATCCAATCATTGAGGGCATTCCGATAATGCTCGTAGCTGAGCGAGATCCCACGAATTGGAATACTCCAGCGTCCATAAAGCTTGCCGACGAAATCAATGCAGGCACCGCGACCGTGCCTTATGCTGATTGGGATGGCATTGGAGTGCATCCTCACTTGCAGCACATTATCGCCTCCACCAACGGTAACCTTTACAAATATGCGATCAACAAGCTTCGACGTTATCCGGTGCCAGACTTGAGGCTGCCCAAATCTAACGGAGAACTGTTCCTTGACATCGGCTGCAACTGGGGACGATGGTCGATTGCAGCGGCGCAAAAAGGCTATTGTGTTGTCGGCTTGGATCCGAATCTCGATGCGATTATTGCGGCGAAGCAAATAGCCAACCAGTTAGGCCTGCAGTCTCAGTTTGTCGTCGGAGATGCCCGGTGCCTGCCCTTCAGGAGCTCGACGTTTGACAGGGTTTTCAGTTATTCAGTAATCCAGCATTTCAGCAAGCAAAATGGCAGCGCCGGCGATGCCATAAAAGAGATCTCCAGAGTTCTCGTTAATAGTGGCAGTTGCTTCATCCAGATGCCCAATCGCAACGGGATTCGGTCACTCTACAATCACATCCGTGACCGGAATAGTACGGGCCCGTTTCGAGTTAGATATTGGACGCCGGCCGAGCTGTACCAGGCCTTTGAGACACATGTCGGCGAAACCAAACTAAGCGCAGACGGCTACTTTGGTTTGGGGATACAACGCTCGGACACGGATTTGATGCCCATACATTTCAAAGCAGTGGTATATGCTTCAGAAGTAGCTAGATTTGTAGCCAGGGTGTGTCCACCGGTGAAGTACTGCGCGGACAGCTTATATGTTGAGTCGAGAAAAGGGCGTTGAAATTAAAGTAGGTCGGCTCAAACTCGAGCTATCTGGATCTGGTTCCGCGGCGTCAGCCTAAACTTCCCAGAATAAAACATCGAGCATGACCAGCAGGCTATTACAATACTATGTACGACACTTTCCGGTCGACAAGGGAAAGAACCGCGCGATCTCGCTGTTCTGGAAACCGCTCTTGATGGGACAAAGTAAGTTTCGGGAAACGCTTTTGACGCAGGGGAATGTGCGAATCAATTGCGATCTCACGCACTTGCTTCAGCGACAGCTATATTTTTGGGGTAGCTACGAGAAAGAGTACTGCCAACTTTGGATCAAATTTAGTAGAACCGCCAACACCATCTTCGATGTTGGCGCCAACGTAGGACTATATTCTCTGCTATCGGCGGCCGCGAAGCCCGGCGTGGCGGTCCACGCGTTTGAGCCTACGCCGGAAATCCTCGATCGATTTAAGGAGAATATTCGGCTAAACGGCTTCAAGAATATTCATGTAAACCAAACTGCAGTCGGACGAAGCTCAGGCACGGCGGTGCTCCGCGAGTGCTACGGCAGCGATGGCGCTAATGAAGGAATGAATTTCATTGTCGGAGTGCAGCAGGATAGTGAGCCCAAAGATCGTGTCGTGCCCATCGTTTCTTTAGACGATTACTGTCGGAAGGCAGGAGTTGATCAAATAGACTTACTTAAGATGGACATCGAGGGTGGTGAATGCGAGGCTCTGACTGGAGCGCAGGATTTACTCCGCTCCGGATCAATTCGCTGTCTGTTTGTTGAATTCGCGGAATGGGCTTCAATGCGCAGTAATCATACTCTGGCTGAATTGGCGGGCCTGCTCAGCAAGTCCGGATATAGCATGTACAGTCTCCACAAAAGCAAATTGCAACTGATTGAGCAGGAGAATCCGCCTGATAATGCGAACATTTTGGCGTTCTCTCCAAACCATGAAGTCATAACGGGACGACCCCGGGAAATTCGTATCTAAGATATGCAAAAGCTGAGTATTGTTCCGCTGGTCTCCCGGTTCTTGCCAGGCCTGCTCGTACTTGCGACTGCCGTGATTCCGGTTGCCCTGTCTGCGTACGACTATTCATACATGCAGCTGTTCCTGGCGATGGTGCTGATCGACGTTTGCATTTTTCCGACTATCCAATACTTGCGCTTAAGAGAAGTTCGACTTCCGGTGCTGTCGCTAATTTGCCTGGCCTACGCTTTGCAATTCGCGATGCCAATCTTTACTCGAGAGCCAAAGCAATCGGCGTCGTATGACTATGTTTACTTAACCGACACCGAAATCATTCCAGCCCTGCTGATGTGCATATTCGGCGTTGTCCTGCTGCAAATGGGTTATCACCTGGCAAAGCAAGGAGGAGTCAGAGGGTTCCTTCCAACGGTGAACCTGTCGTTAGGCCTTAACCGGATCGAAGCCTTCTGTATTTGTGCGATTGCCCTTTCCTTCGTGCTGCGCGGGGCCCAGGCGATGATTTTTAGTCGTGAAGATCAGCAGTTCGCTTCCATCACCTCTTTTCTGGAGAATCAGGTTTTAGTCGCAATCGGCTTGCTGGGCTGGATGGTGTATTCCGGAAGAGGAAAACTTTGGCACAAAGTACTTCTCTATGGCACGGTTGGCGCCGTCAGCCTCGCCCGTGGTTTTTCGACCACGATGCTCGAGTTGATGCTGGTCCCGCTGATCATTCTTTTTATCACTAAGTGGGTGTATGCCAGGCGCATACCGATTTTCGGAATTCTGTTGGTCGGTTTGATCATCCTGTTTCTCTCTCCTGCAAAAGTGCAAGTTCGCAGCGCCATGGAAAGAGATGCTGTTTCAAACGACGCCGTTGAAGTTGCGGACCAATGGGTTAGGCAATCCGTGGACTATTGGGTCGGTGCTTTTACCGGCGAAAGAAACCTGGCGGATTCAACGCTGGAGGCTACCTCACGCGCCGATCTGATCCATCAACTTGCGTATGTATATTCAATGGCTCCGAACGTGGTGCCCTACTATTACGGCTCGAGCTATTCGTATTTTCTGGTCGCACTGGTCCCACGCGCGATTTGGCCAAATAAACCAATCGTCACTGACACCACAGTCAAGTTTGAGGTTGAGTACGGACTGACGAGTGAAGAGGGAGCCCTCCAAACGAGTATCGGCCCAACTTTGATTGGGGAAGGCTTCATAAATTTCGGCGTATTCGGAGCGTTAGTGGTCATGTTTCTGCAAGGGATAGTCCTGGCTTGTCTTGAACAGGTATTCGCAAAACGTAATGCGGCCGGTATGAGCGTGTTTCTCTCGCTGTTTGTCTATCTCCTGAATGGAATCGGCGGTTCAGCAGTGGTCATGTTCGGCGGCATAATTCAATCGCTCGTGGGTGGATGCCTCCTACTTTGGATTTTCAGCGGCAGACGCCAAAGCATGTTTGTCTTCGAGCCGTGGAAATTAAGAACGGGCCCCAAGTCTGCGGTGCCAGTGGCCGGCCTTGTCTTATCGAGGTGGCGTGCTGGAACCGGTAGTTAATCCCATTTCTTCTCTCATCATTTCCAAAGTGGCGCAACCTTTGCAAACGGATAATTCAGCCCTGTCAGAGATCGCTCTGTGGGAAACACTGTGCGCCTTTCCCGATCTTGCCTCTCGCCAGGCAGCTACGCGTTGGAGTTTGACGCTCGGTGCTCACCATAGTTATGAAGCTCGCTCGATGATGGCGGCAATCTTTCAAGTCCTTCAACCCGGTCGAATAGTCGAAACAGGGACGTATCACGGCCTGACTTCAGCGTTCATGTGGAAGCTGGGTGAGCATATTGGTAAGGTTCCGCAAATTAATACATTTGATATCGCGGAGAGCTCACTCGCTGCGGGTATTTGGAGCGCGCTGGGCGCTTCAGATGACATTAGATTCAATAAAGGCGACTCAGGCGCGTTGATTTCTAATGTCTGCCCAAAGGACCAGGAATTCGTCCTCATTGATGGAGATCATAGTTACGCTGGGGCAGAACGCGACTGGAGCGCGGTCAAGCCAAAACTCTCGAGCCGATGCGTTGTGCTGTTCGACAACATGAGTCACGGTGCGGGTTGTGGCCGATTTTTTTCAACGCTCGAACCACTTTGGTTCCATCCTGAAATGTCATTCCTGGCAATGGGTTTGTCGGCGGAAGAGCTGAGCCACATCTTCACCTTCTACACTCAGCGGCTGATGCCCGTTTGGCTGGATGCAATAGCGTCCAAGCGAGGCGACGAATTACAGGGCATGCTTGAATCGTATCTCCGGATGTTGGACCAACCGGGCCCGCGAGTAGATTCATACCAGGAAATAGCGGACTTGGGCCGCAAACTTTCCGCGGTCGCTGCTGATTCTGAATTTCCACCCGAATCTTTCTTAATCGAAACGTCTGCTCGTTATGGAATCGGCGATGTGAGCCAAGCGAGACGCCAACGCGCGCGTGAAGCGTTACCCACCTGGCTTCAGCCCATGGCCAATCGCATTTATCGCGCAATAAAGCAGATCGGTTGAACTTGTCCGGAAACTTCATAAAGGTTCCCAACACCCGGGAGTGCTCGCTTCGTGGACTTTGAGGCGCGACGCATCCTGGTCTACCGAATCGGGAACATCGGCGACACCGTCGTGGCCTTACCCGCGTTGTGGGCTGTGCGTCGACATTTTCCGAATGCTCATATCGTACTGCTTTGCAACGACAACAAAACTTCACACCGGCTGGCTGCTGAGATACTTCCAGGACAGGGTCTGATCGATGAGTGGCTGACGTATCCTTCCCATGACCGAGGAAGCAGCTTTCTTCAAGTTCTGGGTTTTCTGCCGAACCTGCGACGATTAAGACTAGACACGCTGGTTTATTTGGCGCCGCGTTTGAGATCACAGAAAGACGTGTGGCGAGACTTAGCTTATTTTCGTTTCGCAGGGCTCAAAACCTTCATCGGTCATAAAGGGCTACATTCCAGTTTGCCGCGCACAACAGGTAACGCGCTCAAAGCAGTTGATCATGAGGCTGATCACTTGCTTGAGCGGCTTTCAAAGTGTGGCATTAAGACTCCGCCTTACGGTAAGGGAGAGATGAATTTGGCCCTTACCGAAGCCGAGAAACTACAAGGGCTCGACTGGATCGAGCGGGCAATACCGCGGAAAGCCGACCGCCAAACTCTCGTTGGTTTCGGTCCAGGTAGCAAGTGGCCGTCAAAGGTTTGGCCTGAGGATCGCTTCGGTGAGCTCGGCGCGCAACTAATTCGCGAGGCTGATATTCAGCCAGTTGTTTTTGGGGGAGTCGACGATGTCGGACTTGGGGAACGATTGGTTAATAGTTGGGGACGCGGTGTGAATGGAGCTGGACAGTTGAGCGTCAGGCAATCTGCCGCAGCCCTTGAGCATTGCTCTTTGTTTGTGGGAAATGACTCCGGCACCATGCACCTCGCGGCAGCAGTGGGTGTTCCGTGCGTAGTGGTAATGTCGGCTCAGGATTGGCCGGGTCGTTGGCATCCTTATGGAGAGCGACACATCGTCTTAAGGGTTGCGGTTCCGTGCGAAGGCTGCATGCTGGCCGTTTGTAATCAGAATGAGCTGCGCTGCCTCACCGAGATCTCCATCGAAAAAGTTAAGCAAGCTTGTATCGATACTTTGTGGGAATCCGAAGCAGCCGAAAGTTATGCCTTCGCTAAGAAAGGGGAAGCGGTTACTGCGCAATGATCGCAATGATCAGCGCGGAAGACTAATTAGCAAGTGTTGCGGTTTTCCCTATCTATTAACAAGCTGGGTTTTGTTTGTTTGGTTTTTCTTTCAATGGCGTTTCCAGGCGTAACCAACGTCCGTGCTCAGGAGATTAGTGAGATCAAATGCACAGCTGAAAGTGATGTCTCGATTTTTGCGAAAACTATTTCGGCCATTGGAGCGAAGGTTAAGACTCTAAAGATCTCGAGCGCAGGATCGAGACCTTGCGTAGCCGGCACGATCATCATTCCAGCTAACGTTACCGTCGATAATATCGAAGGCCTCGGAGTAACCGTCGAAACTGGCAAAACCTTGACGATTCTGGGAAACATTATCAATCCATCAGGGAAGCAGATCTTTTTCAACGCCTGGCCCGGTCAGGGCACTGTTTCCTTCAAGGGAAATCGAAATATCGCTGTGCTTCATCCCGAGTGGTGGGGAGCCAAAACGGAAAGCGACGACGCACCAGCTTTGAACGCCTGCTCGGCTGCTGCCGCAACGATGATCGCGGCGGATATTGAAATAGTGGACACTTATAACCTGGCCACGACCTGGAAGGTCGGAGTTGGAACGCCTTTCACTTCAATTAGTCTGAAGGGTCACGGTGCGGGATCCAGTGGGAGTACTCTGAAGTGGATTGGTCCTCCGAATGGTGTGATGCTCAACTTCTGGGCCAATAAATTTGCCGACGTCGAGCGCATTCGCTTTCAAAACGGAGTTGAGAAGGGCGCGACAGTCGGAATGCGTCTGAGCGGACCGGGCAATGGCACTCAATCGAATAATTACAATGTCGACAACTGCATCTTCTCCGGCTTCAATTACGGGGTGCAGGCGGGCGATCCAATGACCACTGCGGCTGCGTCAGAGCTTAGTTTCCGCAACGTTGTTTTTGATGGTAACGATAATGGGTTCCTGGGTACCTCGTCAGGTAACACCCTCGTGATAACGTTCCTCAATTGTAGCTTTGGCAGCAATAAGAACATCGCTCTCGACCTTGGCAGTTCAGGCGACTGTCATATCTTTGGCGGCGGATTTGGGAACAACGGAATCGATATCACCGGAACAGCTTGGACCGGTACGCTCGCGGTGACTGGCGCGCGCTTTGAGGTCATATCCCCGGAGATACCGCTGTCAGTTAACGGCATTGGAACCGTAGCGGTGCGGAACTGTACCTTTGCGGGTGACCCGGCGCGTCTTCCCAAAGAAGCGATTATTCGGGGAGCGACAAATCTGACGTTCGAGAACAATTACGTGGGCCGGCCGGGTGAGCCCTGGATTGTTTATGACTTTGGTAACGGTGGTTCCGGAAAGAACTATCAAATGGCGGCTACGAACAATGTTATTTATGGCAAGCTGTTGAATATTCGCACCGACAACGGGGCGATCGATGGCTTGCGCACGCTCGTTGACGGAGTGCGAAGTGAAGTCGTATGGCCCAATCTGGCGCCGCATGCGATTGGCGGACAGGGAAGACTCGCCGGCGGATCGTTGCGCGTCAAACTCATTCGCCGCCGCGATACTAACTATTCGATTACATTTTCGAGCGACGCTGACGAGAGACTTCATTTCGCCAACAAGACGGTTGATGGGTTCGATATTGTTTCAAGCGATCGAACCAGCTCGTCGAACGTGACCTGGACCGTCACTAAGAACTAGGGGGTGGGATTTAGGGTGTAGTGAGGGGGGCGCTTGGGGAAGAATGTGGGATTTGAAGATGCTGAGTGAGAAGATTTGCCATATATCAATTGACATTTTTCATTTGTCATTTCAGTCGGTTGGAAGTTTAGGACGGAAGCATTTTGACTGCTATCGGCAAGGGAACCTCGACCCTCGTTGAACTCGCCAGCGGAAAGGCGGCACTCGCCGACAAGGCCGCTTTAACGATCACCGGGGGAACTGGTCTGTATGGAAGGTGCGCGCTCGCTGTTTCAATGGCTCTAAGAGTGTCAATTGCAGCGCTGTTTGAATCGCGCCACGGTGTCTCAAGCACAGCTGGATGTTCACTACGTTAGTTCGATAGCTCGACCCGCTCGGTGCCACTGTCATAGTTCAAAATGGCAAATGAAAAATGGCAAATGATATATGGCAAATCGTCCCTTGCTTTCACATACGGAAGCCTGCGCAACGCGACTACACCCAAGCTCCTAAACCCTAACGTGTCATGTGTGGAATTCTAGGTCTTAGTTTTACCGGGAGGAGGGACGACGCGATTGAGGCGGTGGAGCGAGGACTCGCGACCATCACGCATCGCGGTCCTGATGATCGAGGTCTGATTGCGCTCGCGGGCGCAGCTTCTGATCAGCACATCGTCCTGGGCCATCTGCGTCTTGCGATCATCGACCTTTCGGAGGGCGGTCACCAGCCGATGCACGATCCGGAAACCGGTAACTGGATCATCTATAACGGCGAGGTCTATAACTTCAGGGAGATGCGTGGCGAGCTTGAAGCTCACGGTTGTCGATTTCGCTCGAATTCAGACACGGAAGTCTTGCTGCAGTCATATCGGATTTGGGGAAGCGAATGCGTGAAGCGCTGGCGTGGCATGTTCGCGCTCGCTATTTGGGACGAGGCTCTTAAGCAACTCTTCCTGGCGCGGGATCGGCTGGGAATCAAGCCGCTGTATTACGGAGCAATCAGCAATCAGCAATCAGCAATCAGCAATACTTTTGTGTTTGGCTCGGAAGTTCGGGCGCTACTCGCAACCGGGCTGATCGAGCGAAAGCTGAATGTGACAGCTGTTGATACGTTCCTGATGTTCGGGGCGGTCCAGGATCCATTGACCATTGTTGAGGGAGTAAAGGCACTACCTGCCGCGCACACGCTTACCGTAAAACCCGACGGCGAGATTGAGCTGAGCGAATACTGGGATGTTCGTGAGGACTTATTGACGACGCCCCTGTCAGAACCACCTGCAATAGCGGGTGGGTCCGGAGCGGGAGACATTCAACCCGCTCAGTTGAGCGACACGCTCGCAGAAGCTGTTCGCCTCAGGCTTATCAGTGACGTTCCCCTCGGAGTCTTTCTTAGCGGTGGCATCGATTCGAGCGCCGTCGCCATGCTTGCTCAATACGGCTCTGACGATCCAGTTAAGACTTTCACGATCGGTTTCGAAGAAGCCTCTTTCGATGAAGGGGAATTAGCGCGAGGAACAGCCCGTGAGCTCGGCGTAGAGCATCATCCGATCGTGTTAACAGAAGCGGGCATGGTCGAAACTTGCGCTGATGCGGTAGCAGCGCTCGATCAACCCAGCATTGACGGCATCAACACTTTTCACGTTTCGCGCGCGGTGAAGAGCGCCGGCATGACCGTAGCCCTTTCAGGACTGGGCGGTGACGAGGTGTTCTGCGGTTACGAGCACTTTCATACGTTGCCGCAACGCGAGCGGCTCATTGAACGCTGGTCGGAGATGCCGTTCATGTTTCGCCGCGTGGCTTCGTCACTAATTCCCAACCGGAACAACCGCACAGCCAAGTTGCGCGCGCTCGTACTCGGTGAGTATGGGTTCTCGCATCCTTATTTCCTCGCGCGCACGCTTTTTCTACCCGACCAGATTTCGTCACTCCTTTCGCCAGACGCCGTGGAGCGGATTGATTACGCCGACTGGGGAACGCGTATGAAGACGATACTGAATAGATCGCGAGTCTTCGACCCGGTGAACCGGCTGTCATATCTGGAGTTGAAGACTTACATCGCGAATACCTTGCTGCGAGACACGGACGTGATGAGCATGGCGCACACGCTTGAAGTGAGAGTGCCTCTGCTCGACCATAAGTTAGTCGAACAAGTTCTGAGCCTGCCCGGGAGCAGCAAGCTCAAAGGCACGACGGCAAAGCCGCTCCTTGTTTCTTTGCTGCCGAAATCGTTGCCCCAAAGAGTAACGTCCGGACCGAAACGAGGCTTCGTGTTGCCATATGCTAATTGGCTAAAAGGCGCATTGCGGCCGCGTGTAGAAGAGTCGCTGCGAAACCAACCGCGAGTCCTTGACGGCGTTATTCAATCGAGAACGGTCGAGAGTATTTGGCAGGACTTTCTCAACAACCGCACCTCATGGTCCCGCCCCTGGGCCACCTTTGTTCTGAATGAAGTGACTCGAAGGATTTTTGACTCGTCACCTATGGCTAGACCATCAGCTTTGCGGGTAGAAACGGTGACATCCCCGCGCGAGGAATCAAGTGTCGTCAGCCTATCTTAAGTTGAGCTTTGCGTCTTTGCGCCTTTGCGGGATCGAAATCCGATTTACCCGCAAAGGCGCAAAGGTGCAAAGGAACGATCCTTCGTGAAAGTCCTTCACATATCGCCGTCGTTTTATCCGGCAGCGCACTACGGTGGGACGATCTACTCGGGCCATGCGCTCTGCAACAGCCTGGCGCAAATTCCGGAAATAACTTTGAGGGTGCTGACCACGGACAGCGATGGTCCGACTGGCGGCCAGCGAATTCCAGTTGACTCCTTTCCCACAAGCCTGCCCGAAGGCTATGAGGTTTACTACTGCCGCACCAGGTTTGGAGCTGACATTTCACCCCGGATGTTAGCGTTGCTTTGGCCGATGATCGGTTGGGCTGACGTAGTTCACCTGACTGCGGTCTATTCGCCACCGACTATTCCCACATTGTTATTCAGCAAATTGATGAACAAGCCGGTGATCTGGTCGACCAGAGGAGCACTCCAACGATGGGATGGTTCCACTCGCCGCGGAATCAAGGGCATCTGGGAAAGGGTCTCTAATCTTCTTTGCAATCCCGGCCGGGTTGAATTGCATGTAACCAGTGAAGAAGAGAAGCGGGAGAGCACAGCAATTATCACGCGCGCCTCGGCGACTCTGATTCCAAATGGTATCGACTTGCCGGATCTAAATGGTCACCGAAGCAGCCGTACTGGTGAATTGAACGCGCTGTTCCTCGGACGGCTCCATCCAATCAAAGGCATCGAGAACTTACTACAAGCGGTGGCAAATACCGACAAGCCCGTACGGTTGTCAATTTGTGGTGAGGGGGAACCCGAATATGTTCAGCATCTGCGCTCACTCGCAAATGAATTGTCAATCGCGAGTCGCGTGGACTTTCTGGGACGAGTCGACGGACACGTAAAGGAGGAACAGTTTCAAAAAGCCGACTTCTGCATCGTTCCTTCCTTCAAAGAGAACTTTTGTATTGTGATTGCCGAGTCGCTAGCGCGCGGAGTGCCTGTGATTGCGAGCACCGGAGCGCCGTGGCCAGGCCTTCAAACAAATGATTGCGGCTTGTGGGTCAATAACGATCCTGAAGAGCTCGCGAAAAGTATCAACCTGGCGGCGACCTTGCCTCTCGAAGAGATGGGAAAGCGAGGTCGAGCCTGGATGGAACGCGATTACTCATGGGCAAATATCGCAAAGGCGATGAGCGACCGGTACCGAAGCCTCATCAACTATTCCTCGACGTCTGACCAGACCCAGGTTCGCGAAGCTGCATAAATGTCCAGCGCGGCAGAAACAGTGACACCCCTGGTTTTGACCTTCAACGAAGAGTCAAACATTGGCAGGACTCTCGATTCTCTCCAGTGGGCCCGTCGAGTTGTCATTGTGGATTCGCAATCGACCGATAGGACTGCTGAGATCGCGAAGAGCTACCAGAACGCGGTTCTCTACACGAGAGAATTCGACAAGCATGTTAACCAGTGGAACTTTGGAATCTATGAAACCGGTATCGACACAGCTCTGATCCTCACACTCGACGCAGATATGCACGTCACACCCGAGCTAGTGACGGAGATCGAGCAGAGCTTCATCCCCGGCAATTTTGCCGGCGGTCTAATTCCGTTTGATTATCGCTACTATGGACATCGCCTTCGTGGATCACTTTGCCCGCCTCAACTCAGGCTTTTCAAGAGAGACGCGGTGCGCGTTACTCAGCCGGACCACACCCAGCATTTCTCTGTTGACGGCGAAGTTTACAAGTTCCGGGCCCGACTCATTCACGACGATCGCAAGCCGTTGGAGCGATTCGTGGCCTCGCAGCTCGCTTACCAGGTTTTGAATGACTCCGAGTTAGCTAACGGTGGACGAAATCGCCTTCGAGATCATCTGCGGAAATTAGGGGTGATGCCGCCGATCGTTGGATTGATCGCTTACTTGAAAGCGGGTGGACCATTTTATGGCGCGGCTGCCGCTCGCTATGGGTATGAACGCGCGGTTTGCGAGAGCCTGCTGGCAATGCGAATCATAAATAGAAAGCTGCAGTCCAAACAGCCTTAGACCCTCAATTGTCAAAGAGTCTGAAACAAGTACTCCGGCCGTGGCTGCCGAACTTCGAGCTTCGCATTCGGCACGTTGAGCCCGGCATGGCGTTAAAGGTTCGGCTGCGCGAGCATCTCGGATTTGTGACTCGTGGTCTTGCCTCATTCGAGCCGCACTACGTCAGATTGCTGCGAACGCTGATTAAGGAAGGCGATTGTGTCTTTGATATCGGCGCCAACATCGGTGTCTATTCGGTTCTGTTTTCCCGATGGGTTGGTCAAAGCGGCAAAGTCATCGCCTACGAGCCCGACCCTAACAATCTCGAGTTATTGAAGCGAAACTTGTTCATGAACGGATGTGACAACACCATCCTGCGTGAGTTGGCGCTGAGCACTACAGAAGGCGAAGAGTTTTTCAGCCGCGATCTATTCACCGGTTCAACCGGTCATCTCGGCCGAGGCACCACTTACGGAGAAGTTCTGTTTGGCGACGGACGCCGCGAAGTCTTGCTGCCAGTCAAGACGACGACAGTCGATCATGAGACTGAACGCTATTCGCCACCGCACGTCATCAAGCTCGATATCGAAGGCGGCGAATTTGATGTGCTGCAGGGCAGCACCGCTTTGCTGACGTCTCACAGGCCATTGATCATGTCTGAGTTGAGTCGCTGGAACGACAATGTCCCGGCGAACGCAACCAAAGCTTCGCGCGCAGGCCAACTTCTACACGATCACGGCTATGAGCTTTGGGATGTGGATAACGCGCGCTGGTTAAGTCCGGAAGAGATCGTATGGATGGTGCTGGCGATACCAAGGGAGCGCGTCGGTGAGGACGCCATCCGGCAAGTCGTGTCTGATTTGAGAGCTGCTTGATTCAAGACAATGTGTGGAATAGCAGGATTAGTTAACTGCCCGAATGACGACCGGTTGGCGGTGATGACCGAGCTTCAGGCGCATCGGGGGCCGGACGATCAAGGTGTATGTTACTTTCCTGAGGAGCGTGTTGGGCTCGGACATCGCCGCTTGAGCATCATCGATCTTTCAGCCGCAGGCCATCAGCCAATGGCCAATGACGATGAAAGCATTTGGATTGTCTTCAACGGTGAGATTTACAATTTCAACGAGCTCCGCGAAGAACTGGAGAAGCGCGGCGCTCGCTTCAAATCAAAGACTGATACTGAAGTAATCATCAAGCTGTATGAGCGGGACGGCGTTGAGGCGATCAAGCGACTCAACGGGATGTTCGCGTTTGCAATTCTCGATCGTCGCCGCCAGAAACTGGTGCTGGCGCGCGATCACTTTGGAATCAAGCCGCTATATTACTTTCATGACAAAGGAAAGCTGGCCTTTGGTTCTGAGATAAAGGCAATTCTGGCTTCCGGCATTTATTCACCGGATCTTAACTGGCAGAGCCTGCACGACTATCTCACTTATCTTTACGTACCGTGCCCGAACACAATCTTCAAAGGCATCATGCAGGTGCCGCCCGCACACGTTCTCGAACTCGATTTGAAAACCAATGAGCAGCGCTTGAGCCGTTACTGGTCTTTGCCTGGAAAAGAAGCAAACGGGAACGGGAAAGGTCACGATTACGAAGAAGCCAAGAGCAAACTTCGAGAGTTGCTCAGCGACAGCGTTAATCGACAAATGATCGCCGACGTGCCGCTGGGAGTCTTTCTAAGCGGCGGCGTTGACTCTCCTATCCTAACCGGATTGATGGCCCAGGCATCGCGACAGCCGGTTAAGACTTTCACGGTAGTGTTCCAGGGGAAGAACGTCGACTTTTACAACGAACAGGATCAGGTGCGAATAGCTGCGGAGAGATTTTCAACGGAACACCATGAGCTTCCGGTGGATATTTCACGACCAGTTGAAATGCTGAGCCTCATCGATCACTTCGATCAGCCGTTCGGAAACCCGACCTTTTATTTGATGTACTTGATCTCAAAAGCCGCTCGTACCGGAGTTACTGTCGCTCTTTGCGGCGCGGGCGGTGATGAGTTATTTGCAGGTTACCCGCGCTATCAGGCAATTGGACTCGCGAAGTGGGCCCACCTGCTGCCCGGACCAGCGCGTGCCGGTCTGAGGCGGCTGATGAATGTAGCGGCTGATGACTACAGCTCGGCTGGGTTGCGGCGCGCGCGTCAGTTCATAGATGGATTGGATGGAGATTTCTCGCAAGAGTTTGTGAATTGGACTTACTTTTTGAAGGAAGAAGAAAAGAGGTCCTTGCTTGCACAGCATGTCGCAGGAAACGGCGGGTCGCTTAAGTCCGCTCGCATAGTGGAGGAGCTGTTGAAGCAAGATGCCGCTGGAGAGATTGGTAATCGCGCCTTAGCGATAGATCTGCAGACTTTTCTTCCCGATAACATCCTCGAGTACACCGATAAGATGAGCATGGCAGTGAGTCTCGAAGTGCGAGTTCCGTATCTTGATTATCGTGTGGTTGAGCACAGCCTCAGCACGCCGTTCAATTACAAGCTGCAATCAGGGAAGAGCAAGATGATTTTGAAGGATGCGTTTTCCGATCTGCTTCCTGCCGAGAATGCTTCCGCTCCGAAAAAAGGATTCAATTTCCCGCTCGCCGTTTGGATGCGAGACTACTTTGACCGATACTTTGATGTTCACATGAGTAACGAGTATTTGCGCGACCAGGGAATTTTTGACTGGAGTCACATTCAGTCAATGCGAGAACAGCACCGGCGCGGCAAAAGCGACAACTCTTATCCACTCTTTTCGCTAATCATGTTTGATGTCTGGTATCGCAAATACATCGCCGGCACAGGGCTTCCTGACGTTTCATTTGTCTAGCCAATTAAAGGAACAGGTAAAACAGTTCTGGGAAGCAGCGCCCTGCGGCTCGGTCGACGCGGGAGCTGTTGAAGAAGGGTCCCTGGCATTCTTCGAAGAAGTTGAACGCCAACGCTATGAGGGCGACGACTTCATGCGCGAGGTGGTGGGCTTCGATCAATGGGCTGGAAAAAAGGTTGTCGAGGTCGGATGCGGGCTCGGAACCGACTTGCTTCAGTTTGCGCGCGGTGGCGCCGAGGTGTACGGCATCGATTTGACAGAGAAGGGCGCTAATCTTACTCGCAATCGATTGAAGCTGTATGGCCTGAGCGGGCGGATCTCGGTGGGAGATTCCGAATCACTACCTTTCGAAAGTAACTATTTCGATCTGGTTTACTCGTGGGGCGTCATTCATCACACGCCAAACACGGAGGTGGCAGCTCGGGAAATCGTGCGCGTGTGTCGGCCGGGCGGCCAAATCATGGTTATGCTTTACCACCGCCGCTCACTGTTGGCGCTGCAGGCCTGGGCCTACTACGGATTGATGAAGGGGAAGCCCTTTGTTCCGCCGAGCCAGATCATTGCTGAGAAAGTTGAGAGCCCGGGAACCAAGGTTTACTCGCCTGACGAGGCTCGGGAAATGTTTGCCGGCATCAAGAATATTAAGATTCAAACGATTGTGACAAGGTACGACTTGCGTGTTGGCCGCAGGATGTTTTTGCCTGCCTGGCTACGGCACGTCGTGCCTTCACAGTTGGGATGGTTCATGGTCGTAAGTGGAGAGAAGGCCTGAAGTTAAGATGTACGACAGGCTGCCAGCCTGTCGATGCTACGCGAGCGCCACTGACGCGACTGCAGGCTGGCAGCCTGCAGTACTACGGAGGGAGACTGTTTGAAAATTAAGGCAGCAATCGTTGGGGCGGGACTCATCGCAGGTAAGAAACATATTCCCGCATTCATGAAGCACAAGAGCAAGGTCGAGCTGACTGCGCTTTGTGATCTAAATCAGGAGGGTGCACGCAAACTTGCCGCCGGGTTTGGTGTACCCCGCGTCTACTCCGACATCGGCGAAATGATCGAGAAGGAGAAACCGGATCTAGTTGATATCTGCACTCCTCCGCAAACTCACGTGAAGTTGGCTATCGAAGCGATGAAGCGCGGGTGCAATGTGCTCATCGAAAAGCCGATGGCGCTTACCGTAGCCGAGTGCGATCAAATCGTAAACGCTTCACATGAGTACAAGGTTCAGGTCTGTGTCGGTCACAGCGATCTTTTTTACTATCCATTTATGGAAGCGCGCGAGCTTGTCGCGAAAGGAGCGATCGGAGAGCTGCGAGGGATGCGCATTTTCCTGTCGACGCCGACGGATTACATGACCTCGAAAGAGGATCATTGGGCACACAAGTTACCCGGTGGCGTGATTGGAGAAAGTGGGCCGCACATTGTCTACATGACGCTCGCTTTTATTAATCCGGTCCAGCGCGTGAGCGTTGATGCACTGAAAATTCTCGACTATCCATGGTCAAAGTATGACGACTACCGAATCAATCTAATCGGTGACAAGGCCGCTTGCTCAGTCACGCTGTCTTACACCTCTGATCAGTGGGCGGCGCGCGTCGATTTAATGGGAAGCAAAGGAATCCTCACGCTTGATTTGGAAGGTATGTATCTCGTCAACAGCCGGCGCCCGACTCTGAAGCCAGTGCCGGTTGCCCTCTCGCTGTTGAGCGAATCGGGCCAGGTCGTGCAGAACCTTATTTCGAAGGGTATGCGATTGGCTGCGGGCAAATACGAAAATACTCACGACATCATCGTCAGTCGTTTTGTTGATTCGATTGCGTCCGGATCACCTTCGCCGGTCAGTGCTGAAGAGGGGAGGGAAGCCGTGCGGGTGCTGAACATGATTGTTGACAAGCTTGAAAACAACGACCTACAGGCCGCGGAGGCAAGCGGATCATAGTGGTGGGTAGGAAAGCTCTCATAACAGGAATCACGGGGCAGGATGGCAGCTATCTGGCTGAGCTACTTCTCGATCTGGGTTATGAGGTGCACGGACTGGTCCGCAGAGTTGCGCTCGAGGTGCCCAGTCGACGAATCGAGCGAATTGCGCATTTACTCGATCGAGTCACATTGCATCCCGCCGACATCGAAAGCTATCCGAGCATCTTTCACGTCGTGAGCCGCTATGACTTCGACGAGTGTTATCACCTCGCGGCCCAAAGTTTCGTCGCCGAGAGTTTTGCGGATGGCTTTTCGACGATGAACACGAACATCAATGGGACGCATTACATGTTGGCGGCCTTGCGCGAATTGCGGCCGTTGTGCCGCTTTTATTTTGCCGGCTCGAGCGAGATGTTTGGCAATACACGCGAAACGCCGCAGCGCGAAACGACCGCATTCCATCCGCGCAGTCCTTACGGCATCAGCAAGGTGGCCGGATTTCATTTGGCGCGAAACTATCGCGAGGCTTACGGCATGTTTTGTGTCAGCGGCATCATGTTCAATCATGAAGGCCCGCGTCGTGGCTTCGAATTCGTTACTCGCAAGATTACGAGTACAGTGGTGCGCATAAAGTTAGGATTGGAATCGGAGCTCCGCTTGGGCAATCTCGAAGCGCGCCGAGATTGGGGGCATGCGAAAGACTACATTCGGGCGATGCATTTGATGTTGCAGCAGGATGAGCCTGAAGATTTTGTTGTCGCGACCGGGGAATCACACAGCGTACGAGAGTTTTGTGAACGTGCTTTCGACGAAGCCGGACTCGACTACCGAAAGTATGTTGTCTCAGATGAACGCTTTTACCGGCCGGCGGAAGTTGATCAGTTGGTGGGTGACTCCAGTCTCATTCGGACAAAGCTCGGTTGGCGACCCACCTACGCTTTTGAAGAATTAATCAAGGAAATGGTCGAGTCAGATCTTGAATCCCTGGCTGTAAAAGAATTGAGTCGAATGTGCTGATGAGTGGTCTGGTAAGATAACGATCATGGCAGCTGAAATAGACATAGATCAGATGACACTTGAAGAAAAGCTCAGATTGGTGGACGAATTGTGGTTATCGATGAAATCGGATTTAGGATCTTTAAGCGTTTCTTCAAGCGAAAAAGAATTACTGGATAAGCGTTGGCAAGCGTTTCTTGACGATCCGAGCTCAGCGCTTACGCTAAATGAGTTTCAACAGCGGATGAAGGCGGTTCGCTCATGATCGAAATTCGTTTTCTGCCAGCGGTCCTTGAAGATGCCTGGCAAGCTGCCGAACGCTACGACAAAGACGGCTATGAAGGACTTGGCGACCGTTTCTTGTCGGTGTTCTATTCATATGCTCTCCATTTACAACATCATGGGAAGGCATATCGGGTTATCTACAAGAGTTTTTGGCGCGTCTTGCTGAATCCTTTCCCTTATGCCCTTTACTACCGAGCTTATCGCGAGTGGTTAGTCGTTGCGCTCGTTATTCACACCGCGCGTAGTCCGCGCTTGGTTCGGAAAGTCCTTCGCCAGAGGCTGACGCTCAATCCAGAGCAAAGTTGAGTTGTGCGAAGAATCGCATTTTCGGCACCCTTGTCTCGAAGTCCAATCTGAAATCCTAATATGATCATTCTGGGTATCAACGCTTACCACGGAGACGCGGCTGCTGCGATCATTCGTGATGGAAAAATAATTGCAGCTGTTGAAGAGGAACGTTTCAATCGCTTCAAGCACTGCGCCGGATTTCCCACTGAGGCGATCAAATATTGTCTGGAAGCGGCAGGCGTCGGAATCGACGCGGTCGAACACATTGGTATCTCTCGCGATCCTTCGGCGCACTTGCACAAGAAAGTTTTGTATGCGGCAACGCGCGCGGCGAAACAGGCAGCTGGCGCGGGAGGCAGGAGGCAGGAGGCAGGGGCAAGCAGGCGGCAGGAGGCAGGCGGCAGGATCCCGGCTGAAGCTGCGGCGGGTGTCGACACTGTTACGGCGGATACAAATGGCAATGGTGGGTCGGGTTTCTTTCGTCAGGTGAAAGACCGGCTAAGTAACGCTGCTAAAGTTCGTGACCTGAAAGATGTCTTAGCGAGCTCGCTCGGTGTCTCCAAGAAGAACATAGGTGCCCAGTTTCACAATATCGAACATCACCGCGCACATCTCGCCAGCAGCTTTTTTGTATCGCCCTTTGAACGTGCCGCATTGCTTTCAATTGATGGCTTTGGTGATTTCATCTCGACGATGTGGGCGCTCGGTGAAGGGAACTCCATACAGGTACTGGGTCAGGTTGAGTATCCGCACTCGACCGGCATCGTTTACACGGCGACGACTCAATTTATAGGGTTTCCCCATTACGGCGATGAGGGCAAGGTGATGGGACTGGCGCCGTACGGGAAGCCGCGCTACATCCAGGAGTTTCGCGACATCATTCGGACGACCGACGGCGGACAGTTCAAGCTGAATCTTGATTACTTTCGTCATCATGCTGAAGGCGTAGACATGAGCTGGGATCAGGGATCGCCAGTTATTGGACGTATATTCTCTGATGAGTTCGCCCATACGTTCGGCCCGGCGCGGCAACCAGGTCAACCGCTGACGGAACGCGAGCATGACATAGCTGCGAGCCTGCAGCTGAGACTCGAAGAAGTTGGTTGTCACGTCCTGAATCACTTGCACCAACTCACCGGGTTAACGGACTTGGGTTTGTCGGGCGGCGTGGCTTACAACTCGGTTATGAACGGAAAGATTCTCCTCAACACTCCGTTTCGGCGAGTCTTTGTCCAGCCCGCTGCGGGTGATAGCGGCACCGCTTTGGGGGTCTGTTTCCAGATTCATAACGGCATTCTTAATCGCGGACGCGGCGAAGTAATGGAGGGCGCGTATACGGGACCGGAATTCAGCGACAACGAAATCAAAACCGAGCTGAATCGATCTAACTTGGAATTTGAGAGCTACTCGGACGCTGAGGTTACGGCTCGTGCTGCTCAAGATATTGCCGACGGTCTGGTGGTGGGCTGGTTTCAAGGCCGAATGGAGTTTGGGCCGCGAGCGCTTGGGAACCGATCGATTGTCGTGGATCCACGTCGTGCTGAGATGAAGGACATTCTCAACGACCGCATCAAGAAGCGGGAGCCTTTTAGGCCTTTCGCCCCGTCGGTGCTGGAAGAGCACACGGGTGAGTATTTCGAACAAACTCATCCGGCGCCAACGATGCTGATGGTCTACCAAATCAAATCGGAAAAGCGCGCTGAAGTTCCTGCGGTTACACACGTGGATGGCTCAGGCCGGCTACAAACGGTCTCGCCGAGCGTGAACGCGCGCTATTACCAGCTCATATCCGACTTTCATAAACTCACCGGCGTGCCGATCGTGCTCAACACGTCTTTCAATGAAAATGAGCCGATAGTTTGCACGCCTCGCCACGCCATCGACTGTTTTCTAAAGACACGCATGGACGTGTTGTACATAGGCAATTACGCCGTAAGGAGAAAAGCATGAAAGGTCTTAGGCCCTGGGTCTTAGATCTTTGAGTTCGTTACAGCTTGGCGCTTGGTACTTTGTTCTTCGTTCTTCGTACTTGAGTCTTGGGTGGCTTGTCCTTATTTCTCTTTCAGAAAAACCAACCTGGGAAACGTTCAAGAGGAAGAACTAAGCACAAAGAAATAAGAACAAGAAATCAAAGACCAAAGATCCAAGATCAAAGATCGTTTTGAGAAAAAAATGAGAATATTAGTAACTGGCGGTGCGGGGTTCATTGGGTCACATCTTTGTGAGCGACTCCTGAATGAAGGTAACGAGGTAATTTGCCTCGACAACTTTTTCACGGGACGGCGCGAGAATATTCTGCCGCTGCTCGATAATCCGCGCTTTGAGCTGCTTCGCCACGACGTTATCGAGCCGATTCTTCTCGAGGTCGATCAAATCTATAACCTCGCGTGTCCGGCTTCGCCAATCCACTATCAGTACAACCCGGTGAAAACGGTGAAGACCAGTGTGATGGGCATGATCAACATGCTGGGATTGGCAAAGCGAGTGAGAGCTCGCATTCTTCAGGCTTCAACTTCCGAAGTGTATGGCGATCCGTTGGTTCATCCACAGCCCGAAGAGTACTGGGGCAACGTTAACCCGATAGGCTTGCGGTCGTGTTATGACGAAGGAAAGCGCATCGCTGAGACTTTGATGATGGACTACCACCGTCAAAACAATGTCGACACTCGCATCGCGAGAATCTTCAACACGTACGGACCAAGAATGCTCGAGAACGACGGTCGGGTGGTTTCGAATTTTGTTGTTCAGGCTTTGCGAGGAGAATCACTGACGCTGTATGGCGCCGGGGATCAGACGCGCTCGTTTTGTTATGTTGACGATTTGGTTGAAGCGCTGACGAGGCTGATGAATGCGAATGACTTGCACGAGCCGGTCAATCTCGGCAATCCCGGGGAGTTCACGATCAAGCAGTTAGCTGAAGAAGTTGTGCGCATGTGCGATTCCAAGTCTGACGTTAAGTACCTGGCGTTGCCACAGGACGATCCCAAGCAACGCAAACCGAATATTGAGCGCGCTCAGAAATTGCTGGGCTGGAATCCGACAATTCCTTTGCGAGCAGGACTGGAGAAGACGGTCGCTTATTTTAGGAAGAGGATGGAACTGGGCGGCGACGTGGCAGTTCAGATCTGAGATCTGAGATCTGAGATCTCAATCAGCAATCCGCATTCAGCAATCAGCAATCGATGCGCGTTCTTCTACTCAATCAGTGCTTCTATCCTGACGTTGTGTCAACCGCACAACATCTGACGGAGCTCGCCCTCGGACTCGTCGAACAGGGACATCAGGTGACCGTGATCACCAGCGATCGCGGCTACGACAATCCCGAAAATCGATTTCCTCCCCGTGAAGTCTGGCGAGGAATCAGCATCATTCGCATTCCTTCAATTTCGATCGGCAAGAAATCAAAATGGCGAAGGGCGTTGAACTTTGGAAGCTTTCTCGTCAACTGCACCCTGCGTTTGCTGCTGATGTCCAGGTTCGATGTCGTGGTTTCGCTGACTTCTCCGCCGCTGATTTCCTTCCTCGGCTCGCTCTTCGTGAATCTCAAAGGCGGTAAGCTGGTCTTCTGGGTGATGGATCTCAACCCCGACGAAGCCATTGCAGCCGGCTGGCTGAAAGAAAAGTCACTCGCCGCGCGGCTCTTGACTTCCTTCCTGACCTACAGCCTCAGACATGCTGAAAAGATTGTGGTTCTCGATCGATTCATGCGCGCGCGGATCCTGAAAAAGGGAATTGCCGAGCAAAAGCTGGTTACGATTGCGCCCTGGTCGCATTCGGACGCGGTGAGGTTCGATGCTGACGGCCGGGAAGCCTTTCGAAAAGAACATGGTTTTTCAGACAAGTTCGTTGTAATGTATTCGGGCAATCACAGCCCGTGCCACCCGCTCGATACTCTTGTCCAGGCAGCAGGGAAGCTCGGCGCCAATTCAGAAGTAAGTTTCGCTTTCGTGGGTGGTGGCAGCGAACAAACGAAAGTACGCGACTACGCTGCGCGGCAGAACTTAACCAACGTAATTTGTCTGCCGTATCAACCCCTGGAAAAACTCGCCGGGTCACTCTCTGCGGCAGATTTGCATGTAGTAGTGATGGGAGAGCCGTTCGTCGGAATAGTTCATCCGTGCAAGGTCTACAACATTCTCGAAGTGGGCGCGCCGATTCTTTATATCGGACCTGGCGACAGCCACGTGGTGGACCTCATGGTAAGGACTGAAGCCGGCGCAAATTTTTGGAGTGCTCGACATGGCGAAATAGAACGCGTGGCCAAACACATAAAAGAGTGTGAGCAGGCAGGAGACGAGGCCCGTTCGGCAAATGAACTGGCGGCCGGATTTTCCAGAGAAGCATTGTTGCCGCAGATGTTGAAGCTACTGGAATCAGTTGGCGCCGGTGCGCTAAAGAGCTCAGCGGCCATTCCGGAAGCCGAAAAGCAACCAGCCACACATTAAGTTAACTTTAGGATCAGACAAACAAGTATGGAGAAACAAACCAGAGTTCTTGTTACGGGAGCGGGCGGCTTCATCGGCCATCATCTGACACGGTATTTGAAGGAGCGCGGCTACTGGGTTCGGGGCGTGGACATCAAGCAGCCGGAATTCGAACCAACCGATGCCGACGAATTCTTGTTGATGGACTTGTGTCGATGGGAGAGCTGTTTGCTAGCCACCGCGAACATCGACGAGGTCTACGGACTGGCTGCAAACATGGGTGGCATCGGCTTTATTGAAAGTAACAAAGCCGTGATTGTGCGAGATAACACGCTCATCAACTTGCAATCGATTGAAGCTGCGCGCATCAACGAAGTAAAGCGGTATTTGTACACGTCAAGTGCCTGCATCTATCCTGGTTATCTGCAGAACGAGACAGACATTGCTCCGCTCAAAGAAGAAGATGCTTACCCGGCAGCGGCTGAAGATGGTTATGGCTGGGAAAAGCTCTACATGGAGCGAGTCTGTCGCCACTACTGGGAAGATTTTGGACTTGATACTCGGGTCGTAAGGTTCCATAACATCTTTGGACCACTGGGCACATATGATGGCGGCCGCGAAAAATCTCCGGCGGCTATTTGCCGCAAAGTCGCTTTGGCAGAAGACGGAGCCGAAATCGAAGTGTGGGGCGACGGTGAACAAACGCGCTCCTACTGTTACATCAGCGATTGTGTCGAGGGCATCTACCAGCTCATGCGCAGCGACTATCGCGAGCCACTTAATCTCGGACAAGATCGAATGCTGTCCATTAATGAGTTGGTAGACATCGTGGCGGGCATCGCTGGAAAACGAATTCTGAAACGTTATGACCTGACCAAGCCCCAGGGTGTTAGAGGTCGCAATAGCGACAACACGCGCTTGCGCCAAGTGCTCAATTGGGAGCCCGCTGTCACCCTCGAAGAAGGTTTGGAAACCACCTACCACTGGATTGCCAGTATGGTTAACAGTCAAAAGCCGGCGTTACAGGAAGTCGAGGCATAAAGGCTGTTAGCCGCAGATTACGCCGATTGCACAGATGTCAGAGCAGGAATCAAGAGGACGTCTTGCAGTCAAGTTAGAACATCCGCTTTCGATACAGGAGGCTCAACGATAAGAATCGAAATTGGAGTTAGGGACTGGAGCCGCTGATTTGAATACTTACTTCGCCTTATTCGTCATAGCAGTCTTTGCCTCGCTGGTGATTACGCCAGTCGTTCGAAGACTGTGCGAGCGCTTCAAGTTGCTCGACGTACCGCTCGATAATCGGCGCATGCACACCCGAGCCATACCTCGCTTGGGCGGCGTTGGCATTTATTTAGCGGTGGTGCTCGCTCTTTCGATGTTGCCGCTCGTCGATAATCTCCTGACGCAATCACTGCGGCCTCATAAAGGACAGTTCTTTACGATCTTTATTCCCGCGACGCTGGTTCTGTGCCTGGGAATTTACGATGACCTGCGCGGCGCTAATGCGACATTGAAGTTCGCAGGATTGGCTTTGATCGCGGCTTTGTTTTTCTTTATGGGGGGCCGGATAGAGGGAATTGCAATTCCGTTTTTCGGAGCAGTAAACCTGCCCGCCGCTTTGTCATTTGTCGTTACAATCTTGTGGTTGGTCGGGATCGCAAACGCATTTAACTTAATCGACGGCATGGATGGGTTAGCCTCGGGCGCAGCTCTATTCTCCTCGCTGGTAATTTTGGTCTTTTCGTTTTCGGCAGAGAGCCCTCTCATGATCGTCATAGCCCTGGTGCTATGCGGCGCTCTTTCAGGCTTCCTTCGTTACAACTTCAATCCCGCCTCCATCTTTCTTGGTGACTCGGGAGCATTATTTGTCGGCTTTACCTTGGCCGCGCTGTCTGTGCTGGGAACTCACAAAGCCACAACGGCCGTCGCAGTAATAACTCCAATCCTGGCGTTTGGCCTGCCCGTCGTTGATACGAGCGTCACGGTGGCTCGCAGGCTGATTAGTGGAACGCCAGTCTTCCAGGGTGATAGTGAACATATCCACCACATGTTGCTTGCTCGGGGCTGGTCCCAGCGGCATGTCGCCTTGGTACTCTACGCCGTTTGCGCAGTGTTTGGTCTGATTGCGACAGTCTTTGCACAAACATCTTCACCTGTAGTCGGCTTCATTCTGTTTGTAATCGTCGTGGCGGTCATCTTTGCGTTGGGACGTCTTCGTTACCATGAAATGGATGAGATCAAAGCCGGCGTCAAGCGAAATGTTGGTGACCGTAGAATTCGAGTCGCTAACAATATTCGAGTTCGGCGGGCCAGTTTGGCTATCTCGAAAGCAGCGAACGTTAACGATCTGCTACAAGGGATCAGTCAAATGCTCGAGTTCGGCGAGTTTGCTTATGCGGAAGTTCGACTAGGCCAGGCTGGTAACGCTGACGTCAACGAACGAGCGTTCCTTTCAGGTTCCAGTGGACGCCAAATAGCGGGCGCCGAATTGCGAAACGGACGAGTGGCCTGGTCCTGGAGTCGGGACCAGGTTGAACCAGAGGAGATCATTGGCTCACGCCGATTTTGGTCGGTGCGTTTACCTCTCGGAACTGAGCAAAGTGATTTGGGATGGATCAATCTCTATCGCGAGCTGGCAGCGGAACCGCTGCTCGTGGACATCAATTACTTGTGCGATCTCTTTCGTCAGGAATTATCCGAAGCCGCAGCACGAATCTTCCGAGCTGATGAGGCGAGAACTAGTTCTCCAAAGCTCGGCATGAGCGTAAGCGCCGGCAAGCTCACCAATTGAATCCGGAACCAATCACTGTCGATCTTCCGGCTGAACTCGCTGAGCCGGGCGCAGCTGCACGAATTGCGGACCTGCTGCGTCAGGCTATTTACGCGGCCATCCTCACGCTCATGTTTCTTGCAGCAGTCGCTTATGGCGGGTCTGACCCGTGGTGGAAAGCATTTTTCACAAGCGCTCTTTTTGCCGTCGGCATATTGGCAGCCCTGGAGATGATGCTTACCGAGAAGCCTGGCTTCCCGGGATTGAGATTGCTTCTTCCGATGTTGGCGCTCGGCGTCTTTGCGCTGTTGCAAACAATTTCGCTTTCAAAGTTAAGTTCGCCCGCGCTGGGAATTCGATTGCCTATTTGGAATTCGATTAGCGCCGATCCGTACGAGACACGAATCTTTGCTTTGCAGCTGTTTGCGCTCACGTTGCTGGGCGCGATGTTGTTTCGTTATTCCAGCACTGAGCGGCGGCTGCGGTTCTTGATCCACCTAATTATCGTCATTGCAGTTCTCAGTGCCGTGTTCGGGTTAATGCGACAGACGATGCAGCACGAGCCGGGCTTTGGCCTGCCACAATTGCAGCCCGAGCTAGGTTACGGACAGTTCATCAACAAAAACCATTTTGCTTATTTGATGGAGATGGGATTTGGACTGTCGCTGGGACTGGTTTTGGCCGGAGGTGCGCGCCGGGACCGGGCCTTGATTTATCTTTCGGTGCTGCTGCCGATCTGGGCGGCTCTGGTCTTTTCGAATTCTCGCGGTGGCATTCTGGCGATGATTGTCCAGTTAGTCGTCGCGCTCTTACTGTTTCCGTACGTCGCCCGCGAAAGCAAATTCAGCCGAAGCCGGATTGGGCGTTTGGTTCGCGCGCCGGCCTTGCGCGTCGTCTTCATCATGATTCTGGCAATAATTTGTGTCGCCGGAATCTTATGGGCAGGCGGCGATCGGCTCGCTACAAACATCGAAGCTGCGCGAACCGAGTTTCAGCAAAGCGACTCGCGGGTAAATGTGAATCGAACTCAAATTTGGTTTGCAACGATTAAGATGATTGCCGACTATCCTTTTGCTGGAGTGGGGATGGGCGGTTACTGGACAGCCTTTCCGGCCTATCATGATGCTTCGGGTTCGATGACTCCGCAGCAGGCCCACAACGACTATCTCGAACTGATAGCCAGTGGCGGAGTGATAGGACTGGTACTTTTCATATGGTTTGTGAAAGTTGGAGTAAATCGCGCCCGAAACAATTTGAAGACCGGCAACGATTTTCGCCGAGCCGCATGTTTTGCTGCGCTAATCGCGATCGCCGGGATAGCGGTCCACAGCCTGGTAGATTTCGGGCTTCATCGGATGTTGAATGCCATGATTTTTATGGCTCTGTTGGTCACCGCGACTACCACCGTTGAAGAGGAATCGGATACGCCTTCTAAGACTTTTGAAGATGAATAAAGTAAGCCGCACCGTCGTTGTCATCTTGTTAGTCTCCGCAATGTTGCGAGCTATTGTGGCTCGACCACCTCAGGATATTGCCAGCGGCGCCAGTGCGTTCCAGGGGCAGGACATCATGGGTGGCGCGGCCGTAATCTTTAAGCGCCCACAGCGAATGCGCGATCTGGTTGGAGGCGCGGGCCTGGCAATCGTCAAGAAGAGTCGACCAGTTTCTCGTCCGCCCGAAATCGCCAGGAACAACTCGAATTCCAATCGGCGGAAACCTGCAACCGGCGCCGAAACCCCGCCAGTCGCAGCTTCTGACGAAGATAAATCCGAAGCGTTCAAGGCCCAGGGCAATACTTATTACGGATTAGCCCAGTACGACAAAGCCATCGAGGCCTATCAGAACGCGCTCAAGTTCAACGCAAAAGATCCCGACACTCACAACAACTTGGGCGCAACCTATCTGGGCCAGGGAAAGAACCTCGAAGCCACGGAAGCTTTCCAGAAAGCGATTGAGTTAAAGCCGGCTGACCCGGAAGCGTTCTTTAATCTGGGTGTGGCATACACTGCATTGGAACGATTGCCTGATGCAGTTGAAGCCTTGAAACAGGCCGTCAAGCACAAGCCAGACTGGGGCGATGCTTACAACGTGCTCGCTGATAGCTACCTCACGATGAGCAGGTATGAAGACGCCGAGAAGGCTTATAAAGAAACTGTGCGCCTGCAGCCGGATAATGCTGTGGCCTTCAGTAACCTGGGTTTTGTAAGTGACAAGTTGGGTCATGCGAATGAATCCACCCAAGCGCTCCAGACCGCGATTCGCATCAAGCCTGACGACGCGATAGCACATAATAATTTGGGCGCCAGCTATTACAAGGCGGGGCGATACCGTGAAGCTATTGATGAATTTGGCCGGGCTTTGAAAATACGCCCCGGCGACGCGGAAATTCAAAACAACCTTGGTGAAGCGCAATCAGCTGCTGAGCAGTACAACGACGCGATCAAAACTTTTCGAGCGGCGCTAACTTCGAGAGCTGATATCGCCGACATTCACTACAATCTCGGTAACGCATATTACTTGTCCGGCAAGATTGACGACGCGCTTGCAAGCTATCGCGAAGCGTTGCGGATCAAACCAGATTATGCCGACGCGTTTACAAACATCGGGACCGCGCTTACCGGCGCCGGCAAGTTTGTTGAGGCTGTGGCTGCCTTCAAGCAGGGGATTGCTGCAAAGCCTGACAACCCGATTGCGCACAACGATCTCGCCTACGCGTATTACCGGCTAAACAAGGTCCAGGAGTCTATTGACTCATACAAAGAAGCGTTGCGACTCAGACCCAACTATTCGAAAGCGCTAAATGGTCTGGGCGACGATTACAACCAACTCCAACGGTTTGCCGAAGCCGCCCAAGTGCTGAAACAGGCAGTTACACTCAAGCCGGACTACACGAGCGCTCATTACAACCTTGGCAATGCTTACTATGGCTTGCAAAATTACAGCGATGCCATTGAGCAATTGCAAACAGCCATCCAACAGAAGCCGGACTTCGCCCCTGCGTATCGCAGTCTGACCTCGGCATATTTCATGGCGAACAGACCTGCCGAGGCAGTTGGCGCCGCGGAGAAGGCGGTGGCGCTTATGCCTAATGACGTTGAAGTTAATAAGAATCTCGGTAATGCGTATTTTCGGTCCGGTAGATTTGATGATGCAGCACGGGCTTATCAGAAAACAGCTGGAATCAACGGGAAGGATCCGGAAGCTCAAAACAATCTGGGACAGGCATATTTTAAGCTGACCAAGTACGCCGATGCGTCAAAAGCCTTCAAGGAAGCAGTGAAACTAAAGCCTGAATATGCGCAGGCGCACTACAATTTAGGACTAACTTTCGTGGCTATGAAGGATGTTAAGGGCGCCCGTGAACAGCTCGATATCCTGACCAGACTGGATCCAAAACTGGCCGAACAACTCAGACGTTTTGACAAGAAATGATTGAGCAGGATTTCACAATTAACGCTGAGTGGACTAAATTTTTGCAAAATGGTGGGTTAAGTGCGCAAAAAACAATTGACCTGAGTTGCTATCGGAAGTAAACTGACCCGCGAAATAAGTTCGCAATTTGGCTAATTCTAACTGTCTTCACCGGAGGAAGGGCAAAAACATGAGCCTGAGACAACGAAAAGCTTTTAAGGCAATCGCTCTATTCCTGGCTTTTTCATTCGCCCAGGTTTACGTACAGACCAGCTTTGCAGAGCCAGGACCGGCGGGAGTTTCCGTCCCGGTGCCGCAGGCGCTTGTAGCCAGATTGACGACCAGAGGTGGTGCGGCTACCGTAAATAATGCTTCAGCATCGAGCGGAGCCACCATTCTTACCGGCTCGACAATCGAAACTCCAGACCAGGTGAGTGCGACCATTGACCTCGGTTCCGCTGGAACAATTGACCTTGAACCAGGCAGCTCAGTACAACTTGATTTCGCTGACGACGGCACGGTTCGCGTGAAAGTACTCCGCGGCTGCGTGAGAATAAAGAAGAAAGGTTCGGGTGAGGCTGAGGTGTACACCGCTGAGGGAGCATCTGAAAAGACCAATAGTAATCGTAAAGCCATGGGCTTCTGCTACCTCGATGGCAAACTCAATCCGCTAGGATCGGCTGCGGCCGCAGCTGGCGGTGGCGGTGGTGGCTTGAGCACTGCAGCTAAGATCGCAATCTTTGGCGGCATCGCTGGCGGCACGGTCGGAATCATTCTCGGAACTCGCGGCGGAAACCCGAGCCCGTAAGTCGGCCAACCCAGGAAAGCTTTTTTGAAGCGTGCCCTACTCGATTGAGAGGGCACGCTTTAGTTTTGGCGAACAGATCTTTCCGCTCATCGTCCCGCCTCGGAACCAACAACGTTCATTATGCAATTGGTATCGCCAGCCGCGATGGTAAAGGACAGCCGGCCCATTCGATTGGTTCTCGGAGGAATCGCTATTGTCCTTTTTGCGTGGGCGATGATCATGTCAGGACGGATCGCAATCTCTAGGATCTTTGTGAAGTATGGGACGACAGTGCTGAATACCGCGCCTGCAGACGCGGCTGCTGCTGTAGATTCCAGTCTCGAGATGACGCCGAGCGATGCTGAGGTTCACTTTACGCGTGGCACGGTTGCAACCTATGCACAGGATTACGAGACGGCGCTCAAAGAACTGGAGCTGGCCGTAAGCCTGCGGCCTCGCGATTACTATTTTTGGGTCGAGTTGGGGTTAGCTCGAGACAGGCTCGGAGACCAGAATGGGGCCATCAACGCTTTCAACGAATCCATGCGATTGGCGCCTCACTACGCACAGGCACGTTGGCAACGCGGAAATGTTCTGTTCCGCATGGGACGCTACGATGAGGCTTTCGAAGATTTGAGAAGAGCTGCAGATAGTAATCCCGAGTACCTGCCGGGCTTTATTGATTTGGCTTGGAACGCTTCACGAAAGGATGCGAAGCTGACTGAACAACTCGTAGTTCCTCAAACCGACAAGGCGCAAGGTGAGATTGCATTATTCTTTGCGCGCAACGGAAAGCCCGATGAAGCGGTCGTTCATTATCGCGCTTTGCGAATCGCTACGCCCGAGGTGCGAGAGAAAATCATTCGCGACTTAATAGCCAAAGGCGCGATGAGACAGGCTTTTACGATCTGGACCGACAGCAAACAAGCGAACGGCGTTTCTGTCTACGATGGCGGTTTTGAGGGTCCGTTAAGTCTCGATGAGTTCGGTTTTGGCTGGCGCGTTTCAAGTGCCCAGCCAGGCCTCGCCTTTTCGCTCGACAGCGGTCAACCGCAGAGTGGAGCTCGGAGCCTACGAATAAACTTTACTGGAAACCAGACACCCGGACTTGAGTTGCTCTCGCAACTTGTCGTCGTAGAGCCGAACAGTCATTTCCGATTGTACTTCTCCGCAAGAACAAACAATTTAGTTACCGGCGGACCCGTAGTCGTCGTTGCGAAAGAGGCCGCTAGTCAGCAGATACTCGCGAAGTCCACCACGCTTCCCGCCGACACCAAAGGCTGGCAGTCGTTCTCAGTGGATTTCAACGTTGGAGCAACGACCAGTGCTATCAGGCTGGCGGTTCAGCGAGATGAATGCAGTACATCACCCTGTCCAGTTTTTGGTTCGGTCAACTTCGACAGTTTTTCCCTCGAGTCAGTCAAGCATGAAACCGCGAATAAGGCAGCTACCTCGAAATGATTACCGAGGTGTCCTAATTTGGAGTGCGACGACCTGTCGTCGCTTTGGTCGCCGCGACCTGTCGCAGCCGGTTTGCGAAAGTGCGCATGCTTAGGGCCTCGCGGCATCAAGCCGCCGCGGACAAAAGCGGTGACAGGTCCCCGCACTCCAAATTAGGACGCATGCTGCCGATAACATTGACTGAATGATCTGGCTCGTGATAGGTTCACGCTTGACTCTCTAGTTGATTCCGACTCACGTTTGTAAATAAAGCGACGATAATGAGGTTTAGCTATCTTGCAATCAGTGTTACCGCGTCTAAGATTTACTTCTACTTGAATGAAAAAAGTTGACCGCCTGGGTTGGGCGGCAGGACTTTCTTTGAAGTCGTACGGCGTGCGGATCGGAATTCGATCGAACGAACAAGCGGGATTGGATCGAGCTTTATCGCATTTGCCGCATCAACATGAGCTCGTCAACCTTCCCGTTGTAGATCGTTTGTATTCGATCATCATCGGGGGCGAGGGACCAAGGGCGAACGTGCGGCGGTTTAGTTTGCTTTACGCGGATCACGTGCGCATTGCTCGGTCAGTTGATGCGGAAGAGATCTTTGAACGTCTTGAATCAGATCTGCGGCTCTTTGTAGCCGAAGTCGCTCGCCATCGAGTTTTTGTTCACGCTGGCGTAGTGGGCTGGAAAGGGAAGGCGATAGTTATTCCCGGCCGCAGTTTTACCGGGAAGTCCACGCTCGTCTCTGAGTTAGTGAGAGCGGGCGCGTCTTACTACTCTGACGAGTACGCAGTGTTTGACTCGCAAGGTCGCGTTCATCCATTTCCAAAACCCTTGGAGATGCGAAACAGCGGCGCTTCGAAGCAAACCAAGGTTGGAGTTGAGACTTTCGGCGGAAGAACAGCGACAAAGCCAATTCCAGTGGGATTGGTAATGGTCACTGAATACAAGGCGGGTGCTCACTGGCGACCTCGTGCTCTTTCCGGAGGCAAAGCGGTGTTGTCCTTGCTGGCAAACACCGTTTCAGCGCGCCGTCAGCCGGAAAAGGCGCTCGACGCTTTTCAAAGAGTAGTCGCAATGGCTCAAACCCTGAAAGGTGTACGGGGGGAAGCCGCGCAATTAGCTGGGTCGATTCTGGCTAAGATGGAAAAAAATACGTGAATTCAAGCCGAATTGGTGCTACACTCTGCCCCATTCGGTTCGAAGGTCTTGTTTTTACCTGCAGTTTGAACAGCAAAATACTATTGGAGGCAGCATGAAGCAGAATGCAGGAGGAAGAGTTCCGCGCGCGCGGACAGAGGGATTGGTCATTCAGGAACTTCCGGATGAAGTGCTTGTTTATGACCGTAACCGCGATAAGGCTCATTGCCTAAACCAAACGGCTGCCTTGGTCTGGAAGTACTGTGACGGGAAAACCACCGTCACGTCCATGGCAAAGCGTCTTGAGCATGACTTGAAGACCGAGCGGGTCGACGAAAAAGTGGTCTGGTATGCCCTTGGGCAGTTGAGTAAAGATCACTTACTCGAAGAAAGTTTCATTGCCCCAGCTATGATGTCCGGACTCAGCCGGCGCGAAATGGTGAGAGTCCTCGGATTAGCAGCTGTTGTCGCAGTCCCGGTAGTGACATCCATTGTCGCACCAACTCCGGCTCAGGCGGCTACGTGTTTGGGTTCAGGCGCAAGTTGCACTTCCAGCGCGCAATGCTGCTCTGGTGCTTGCAACGTCAACGTCTGTACGTAGGACTGGAAGTAATACTTCCGAGCGATATTCAGGTGTTGAGCGTGCTTCGGCGCGCTTAACACCTGTAATTTTTTGGCAGGCCTTTTTCAGCAATCATGAAGCTACGCGGTCAAAAGACACGCGGTCATTTGGTTTCATCAATCCTCACCGGCTCATGGCGTGACTCAGATTTTCCTCCTTTGGAGTTGTCTGAACTCCAGCTCGATGAAGTTACGCCGTTACTGTACGGCTCAGGCGCAGGAGCATTGGGCTGGTGGCGTTTACGCAGCAGTCACTTGGGCAAAACTGCTTCCACTGAACTTCTTCACCAGGCGTATCGCCTACTGACATTGCAATCCGCCATTCATGAGGAAAAAATTGCGAAAGTATTTAAGCTGCTGAGGGAATCGTCGATAGAGCCAATCCTCATAAAGGGCAGGGCGGCAGCTGAACTTTATCCGGACCGGGCGCTGCGTCCTTATGGTGATATCGATCTGCTGGTACGTCCTTCACAGTTTCAAGTCGCTCTCGAGATTCTCGCCCAACCTGGCGCTAAGGATTGTTGGGTTGACCTACACAAAGATCTCGACGAGCTGGACGACCGTTCCCTCGACAAGCTCTTCGAGCGTTCACGGCTCTTATCTGTAAAAGGGGAAAAGATTAGAGTCTTATCGCTGGAAGATCATCTAGCGTTGTTAGCGATCCATTTGCTGAAGCATGGAGCCTGGCGTCCACTTTGGCTTTGCGACGTCGGTGCTGCTATCGAATCGCTGCCGGCTGATTTCGACTGGAGCGTTTGCCTTGGTGAGAACTCGAAGCGAGTTGGCTGGATAAAGACCGCGATCTCTCTCTCGCAAAATCTGCTCGGAGCTAGAGTTGAGAACCTTCCGTCTGATATACCCGTGTTATTACCGACATGGCTCGTAGAAAGTGTGCTGAGACATTGGGAGCAACCGTTTGCAATCAACCAACCACCGATGAGTCATCCGTTGCCGATCTTCACGGCGCTGCGCAAACCCGGCATGTTTGTAGAGGCTTTGAGGCAGCGATGGCCAAATCCAATTCTGGCTACCACCAGTGTGAATGGGAAATTCAATAACGTCCCGCGCCTGCCGTATCAATTGGGTAATTGCCTCATTCGAACGGGCCGGCTGTTGCTGAACCTGCCTCGTGTGTTTTCCAGCCGCAAGGGTAGCCTTTCTCATGGTTGACCATTCATTTAATAAGCTTCGGAATTATGGTATAAAGACAAGCCATAACCCGAGCTTCGAAGAGTCATCGGTTCGTCAGAATAGCGTTTCATAGCAAGAGATCCACGGAAATGAGAAGTTCAAAGTTTAGACCCGGCTATCACCGCGCCGGAGCCAGCATTATCTCCATTCTTCTGATTTGCCTTTTGGGGTTAAGTCTTCACACGGGGGTTCTTGCCCAGAGGTCATCCAACAATACCGTCGTTGTCAGGGCAGTTAGCGGTTCGAAAGGCGTATTGCTCGAATGGCGAAACGGTGACGTCAATAACGTTGGGTTCAACATTTATCGAATTCAGCGCGGGCAACGTACGCTCATCAACGGACAGATTATTGCGGGCGGAATTTTTCATGGCGTTAGACACGTCTCCCCCGACTTTGAGCAATCATATTCCTGGTTTGATAAAGCAGGAACGGCTGACTCCACCTACGAGATCGAGTCCATAGACTTATTTGGCGCCCAGCGTACCGTTGCTGCCGTCGCTCCGATTAGAAACGAGAGCATCGTGAAATCGATTGCCGATGCGATGCCGCAGGAAGCCTCAGGAGCGCAGAGCCCGCCCTCGGCTGAACAAAGCTTTCCGGGAACTACACAAATTAACACGCCAACGGGTCCGGTTGAGGACCAGTGGGTGATCGCTTCGAAATTCGGACTCAAGATTCACATCAAGAGTGACGGCTGGTACCGCGTAACCCAGCAGCAAATGGCAGCAGCCGGATTCAACCCGACGGTGGATATTCGCAACCTGTCTCTGTACGGCGATGGAAAGGAAGTTGCGATTCGAACCAATAAAGATGTCGGCCAGCTCGTGAGCGGCGACTTTATTGAGTTCTACGGTCGCGGCATCGATATACCTACCGCTGACACTCGGATTTATTATTTGATTGCCGAAACGTCTCCCGGAAAGCGAGTAACCGGTGACATAAAAGCTGACGTCGTTGGTGATGACTCGCCAACATCGGGAGGAAGTCCGGTTTCTTCTGCGCTGCCTCAGCCACAGCGTCAGTTTGCGTGGTTATTGGATTTTTACACGGGTGATAATGGCTCAGTTTCTAATTCACGTGACGAGGCGACGAAGCCGATAGTCTCTCAGCCTGCTGATAAATGGGTGCCGGCCCCGCTAGAGAACGGATTAGCCAAGACAGTTGAATCGACTGCAACGGCCCAGCCGCTAGACAAGTCGGTAGACAAGCCGGTTGAAATCTCGGAAGTGAAGACAGAGAACCCAATCGTTGTTGCCAAACCAGAACCGGTTGTTTCACAGCGGCCCGCGCCTCCAGCCGCTCCCGCCAAAGTCAGTAAGAAAAGAGCTCGTTCGAAAAAGAAGGCGAAACGAAGAGCGCGACACCATTGGAATCACGCAGATGCAGATGCCGCAGCAGCCGGGCCGAGTTTTGATACCACCGTATTGATCAAAGAACGGTATGACGTTCCACAAGTTTTCCACCCGCTTTATTATGTCTCGTTGCTTAACGGGGACAAGGAAAACTACTTTGGCCGGGTGCTGGGCGCGTCTGCCACCTACACTATCAATGCCAATCCCGAGTTAACCGCGGACGGTCCAGCTAAACTTGAAATTGCGTTACAGGGCATCCTCAATGTGATTGGTAGCAATCATTCCGTTAACGTGGAATTCAACGGCATGTTGGTTGGATCGTTCACGTTCGGGCCGTTGGACAATCTCGTGAGGAAGATCAACATCCCGACGAGCTCATTATTAAATGGCGCTAATACGCTCAAAATCACCAAAACTTCAACGGGTGAGGCCTGTCTCGTTGATTACGTTCAGCTGACCTACCCGCATGCTTATAAGGCTGATAACAACAGCCTGCGAATGAGTCTGCGACCAGCGCTGACTGCAAAGATCGACGGTTTCTCGGCAGCTAACCTTAGGCTAATTGATTACACCGATCCCTTCGCTGTTAAGCTCACGCGGCCAAAGACGGAAACTACCGCGCTGGGCTACGCTATCACCATCCCAAACACCAACGCTTCAATCAAGGGCAAGCGGCTTTTGTACGCAACTCTCGATACGCAATTTAATCAACCTGCAGCGTTATCGTTAAACCAGCCCTCCACGCTCAACGCTACTTCGAACGGTGCTGATCTGGTGATTGTGGCGCATCAGAGCTTGATCAGCAGCGCCACTCCATTGGTGACTCTCCGCCAAGGGCAAGGGATGGCAGTGTCGGTTGTCGATGTGGAAGACGTCTATGACGAATTTAGTTTTGGCATTCATGGTCCCCAGCCGATTAAAGATTTCCTAAACCGCGCGAAGACCAGTTGGACCAAGGCGCCGAAGTATGTGATCTTTCTTGGCGACAGCAGTCTGGATCCTCGAAACTACGAAGCGGTTGGAAATTTTGACTTGGTTCCTACAAAACTCGTTGATGCGACCTACAACGAGACGGCTTCAGATGATTGGTTGACTGACTTTGACAGCAACGGGATCGCTGACATTCCGGTGGGGCGGATTCCCGCGAGAACCCCGGCTGAAGCGAGTCTGGAGATTGCGAAGATTGTTAACTTCCTTCCCGCTAATGCGCCCCAGAAAGCTTTGATGGTTGCAGATGATCCTACTGGTTACTATTTTAATTTTGAAGCAGCATCCGATCAGCTGCCTATTCCGGCGAGCATGACGATTCAAAAAGTGTATCGTCGTCTGCAGCCGTCAACGTGTGCAGCCAGAACCGCCGTAATCGATGCGATGACGCAGGGAGTTGCGGTTGTGAATTATTCAGGTCACGGCAGCGTCAATGTCTGGGCGGGCAGCTGCCCCAATCCCAACGAGCCTAATAATCCAACACCGTTCTTTTACACTCCCGACGCCGCCGGATTAACCAATGGGAATAAACTCCCGATTGTCTTCGTCTCAAACTGCCTTAACGGATATTTTCAGGACCCAAGACTCGATGGGATTGCTGAAGGTTTCCTGAAAGCCCAAAACGGAGGGGCCGTGGCGGTGTTTGCCTCGTCGGGCGAGACAATTCCTGATGGCCAGCAGGAGATGAGTATTCAGTTGTATTCGTTGATATATGGCCCGCAATCGATTGCCGTCGGTGACGCCATCAAGATGGCCAAGGTTGCGACGACTGACATTGATGTTCGCCGTACCTGGATCTTCTTTGGCGACCCCTCGATGAAGATCCGTTAGTACTTTACTGTAACTTAATATCGATTGGGCTCGCCCAAACGCTATCTTCCAGACAATTCAGATCGACTAGTGAGAGGATAATTCTGTGTCTTCTAAAAGAAACTCTTTTCGTGCCAATTTTCAGCCACGCCTCATTCTGGTACTGCTGATCGCCTCAATATTCGCAATCGGCATTATTCAAAATCGTTTTTATCGCTCAGCGCAGGCTAGCACCACAGCTGCATTTACTCCTGGCAACCTTGTGGTCTACCGAGTTGGTGATGGCAGCGTCGCTTTAACCGCTGCTGCTGCTCCGGTCTTTCTTGATGAATACACACCGGCTGGAGCTTTGGTGCAAACAATACCGATGCCAACCGCGGTCAGCGGTGCTAACAAGCGATTGACTGCCGCAGGAAACTCTACTTCTGAAGGTTTCCTTACACGTTCGGTCGATGGAAACTACTTGCTCGTGCCCGGATACGATGCAGCGGTGGCGACGGGCGCCGTAGCCGGCACCACATCGGCCGCCACTAATCGCGTCATTGGAAGGGTAGACGCGGCTGGCAATGTGGACACGACCACGGCTTTGACAGACGCGATCAGCGGAGGCAATCCTCGGGGTGCGACGAGCACCAATGGCACAGACCTTTGGATTTCAGGTACGAGTGCTGGCGGAGGAATCCGCTACGCGACTTTCGGCGCCACGACTTCGACAGCGTTGACGACAGCTGTTACCAATTTGCGTGCAACCAATATTTTTGGCGGGCAGCTGTACGTATCGTCGATGTCTGGCACGACCCGTTTGGTCGCTGTAGGGACCGGAACTCCCACAACCAGCCCTCAGACCCTGAATGCCCTTCCTGGACTGGACAGTACCACGCTGAACGGGCCTTACACATTCTTCTTTGCTGATTTAGACGGCGGCGTTGCCGGTAACGACACGGTTTATGTTGCCGACGACGCGGGTAATCAGCTTAAAAAATTCTCTCTCGTAGGTGGCACTTGGGTAGCAAACGGCAATCTCGCCCTCGCTGCGGCGCGAGGGATGACTGCCTCGGTGAGTGGTACCAGCGTGACTCTATATACCCAAAATAATGGTTCGACTCTGAGCAGTGTAACTGACGCCAGCGGCTACAACGCCACGATTACCGGAACGTTTACCGCTCTTGCCACCGCTGCGTCTAACACAGCCTTTCGAGGCGTGGCACTGGTGCCTAGCAGCTCAGCGCCGTCTCCTACGCCTACCGTGACGCCGGCGCTCTCGATAAACGATGTGACGCAAGCTGAAACAAATGCAGGCACGACCACCTTCACTTTTACGGTTAGTCTAAATTCACCAGCGCTCGCCGGTGGCGTGACCTTTGATATCGCAACGCAGGATGGCACCGCTCAGGATGGTAATCCTGGCAGCGAGGACACCGACTATGTAGCGAAGACAGAACTCGGCCGGACGATCACGGCTGGAAATACAACCGCAAGTTTCACTGTCACCGTGAATGGCGATACGACGCCGGAGAGCAACGAGACCTTCTTTGTGAATGTCACCAACGTCGTCGGCGCCACAGTGAATGACGCTCAGGGCCTTGGCACAATTACTAACGACGACATAACGGCGACGGCGATTCACACCATTCAGGGCAACGGTTCCACCTCGCCACTGAACGGTAGTTTAGTCTCCACCACCGGCGTCGTCACGCTATTGAAATCCAACGGATTCTTTTTGCAGGAACCAGATGCCACCAATGATGCCGATCCAAATACTTCCGAAGGCATCTTTGTGTTTACTTCCAGCGCGCCGACTGTTGCCGTAGGCGATGGTGTCTCCGTATCTGGCACGGTGATGGAGTTCGGTACCACCACCTTGTTTGGCGTTACTGGGACTAACACTGAGATCGGCAACGTCACCGCAGTGATAGTAAACAGCAGCGGGATTCCTCTGCCGGCGTTTATCACACTAACTGCAGCTGATCTTTCTCCCACTGCCTTGCCGTCGCACCCACAGTTCGAGAAGTATGAGGACATGCGCGTCAGCGCGCCGCTCAAAACGGTCGCGCCCAACGACAGTTTCTTCGATGTCTATACTGTGCTATCGAGTGTCGCGCGTCCCTTCCGCGAGGTTGGTATGGAAATCTCCGCGACCATTCCGTCCGATCCCAGCTCAACCGCCAATATCCCGCGCTGGGACGAGAACCCCGAGCGCATCAGTGTGGATACAAACGGCCGTGCCGGCTCGACCGGACTGGCACTAACTTCGAACGTCTCGCTGGGCACGGTCACCGGACCGCTTGATTTCGCGTTCGGCGAGTACCACTTGATTCCCGAGGTGGATCCGACGCCATCGGCAAACATGAGCGCTGTGCCGCTGCCGACGCCGTTGCCTACTGAGTTTACGGTAGCCTGCTTCAACATCGAGAATTTTGCCAACGGCGCCACGCAACGCCAAAAGGCAGCGCGCGCTATTCGCCAGATAATGCGTTACCCGGATATCATCGGCCACGAAGAGATTGGCAGTCTGGCAGGGCTGCAAGCGCTTAGCAACGAGATCAGCTCTCAGGCGATCGCGGCTGGCGAACCGGATCCGCTATACGCGGCCTTCCTTCAGGGCACGGGCGCGCAGAACGTTGGCTTTCTGGTCAAGACCACGCGCGTCTCTGTCGGCAGCGTTACGGAGGAGCCCGCCGGCACTTACCTCGATCCGATCACGAATACCCAAATGTTGATGCACGATCGGCCGCCGCTGGTGTTGCGCGCCACCGTAGATCCTTCGGGTCCGAACCCGATTCCAGTAATCATAGTGGTGAACCATCCGCGCTCGTTCATCGATATTGCAGATGATCCCAGCCCGCCCGGCGTTGGGAAGCGCGTTCGCGCCAAGCGCAAGGCGCAGGCAGAATCCATCGCCGCGTTGCTGCAAAACTTGCAGACCAACAACCCCGGCAACAGCATTATGACGATAGGCGACTTTAATGCCTTTCAGTTCAACGATGGATACACTGATCCCATAGCGACCATCAAAGGTACTCCGACTGCGGACGATCAATTAGTGGTTGATGCCAGCCCGGACGTGGTCAATCCTGACTTCTTTAACTTATCCGACTTGCTGGCGCCTACGGAACGATACAGCTTTGTGTTCGCGGGCACGCCACAGGTATTGGATCAGATAATCGTGAACCGCAATGCGTTAGCCCGCTTCACTCGAAACTTCGTGGCGCATTTTGATGCTGACTTCCCGGATACGCCCGCATCTGCATTTGTTAACGACGCTTCGAGACCAGAAGGAGCCTCGGACCACGACGCTCCGGTGGCGTACTTTAATCTGACCCTCGCACCGTCGGCTGCTAATGGCGTCATCAGCGGTCGTATTACCGATAACAATGGCTCGCCGGTAGCCGGCACAGTTATTCAGTTGAGCGGCTCGCAGTCACGCAAAGCCATCACGGATGCGCAGGGCTCGTACCGCTTTAACGAAGTTGAGACCAACGGTTTCTACACGGTTACACCGTCAAGAACTAATTACACCATCAGCCCGGCGAGCAAATCGTTCAGTTTGGTGGGCAATCGCTCGGACGCGGACTTTACAGCGATCGGTGGCGCTGACAATGCAAACCCGCTGGATGTGGCCGAGTACTTCGTTCGCCAGCAGTATATCGACGTGCTGGGGAGGGAACCTGATCAAGCGGGCTTCAATTACTGGAGCGATCAAATCAACGCCTGCGGTGCTGACGGCGATTGCCTTAACGCGCGTCGTCGCGATGTGGCTGCCGCGTTCTTCATTGAACAGGAGATGCAGCTGACGGGTTCGTTCGTTTACGACCTGTACAAAGGCGCGCTGGGACGAAGGCCGCTCTACAACGAATATGCAGCTGATCGAGCACAGGTAGTCGGCGGCTCTGATCTCGAAGCCAGGAAGCAAGCTTTTGCCGAAAGCTTCGTGCGCCGATCCGAGTTTGGACAACGCTACGATCTCGACACCGGCGCTGAGTCGTTTGTCGATGCGATAGTTGCCAACCTGCGCGACGCTTCCGGTGTCGACTTGAGTAATCTGCGTGGTTCGTTAATCGACTGCTACAACGCCGGCTCGAGTCAAGTCAACAGTCGTAGCCTTGTGGTCCGAGAAATCGCAGACAACGCGAGCTTCAAGCAAGCAGAGTACAACGGCGCCTTTGTGCTGACTGAGTATTTTGCCTACTTGCATCGTAACCCGGACCCCAACGGTTACAGTTTCTGGCTCAACGTTTTGAATACTGGAGACCCCGGCAACTATCGCGGCATGGTCTGCGGCTTTATTAATTCCGCAGAGTACCAGCGCCGCTTCAGTAGCGTAGTTTCGCGCAGCGACGCGAGTTGCTCTCGCTGAGTCAATCGCGAGCTGTTAATGACTGACAACGCTGTTATTTTGAGCGTGGACACCGCCACCATTAGTGGCGGTGTTTGTTTGTTAAGAGGCAAAGAAGTGTTGGCTTCGATTCCAGGAGAGTCAACACTTTCTCACTCAAGCACGCTGTTGCGCGATATTGAGTCGGCTCTTGAGAAAGCCGGCCTCTCACTCAGTAAGGTCGATGTTTTTGCCGCAGCCATCGGGCCCGGTAGCTTCACCGGACTTCGCATTGGCATAGCTACCGTCAAAGCCCTGTCGGCCGTTTTGGAAAAGCCCTGCGTCGGAGTGCCGACCTTGCATGCAATAGCACGTGCTGCCGGTAACTCTTCAGCAACAGTTTCATTACTGCCGGCAGGCCGCGGCGAGCTGTTTTCACAATTAGTCTCGGTCTCAAAAGACGGGGAAGTAACAGAGTTGGATTCGCCCGCTCACCTTTCTCCACAGGAAGTTGTGACAAAATACAGTGAACTGCCGAAGTTGATTTGGGCGGGGACTGGCGCCCATGCACAGAAGGATCTTTTGTTAGCTTCAGCTCAAAAACTAAGTATCAATTTTGCTGAGAACGGCGGTGCGAGCGAAGGATGGCGACTAGCTCCGCTTGAGCTCAATCTCGCATTGCAAATCGCAGCAATGGCCGGCAACCAGGAAGAAAGCGATCTGCTTACGGCGGACCATCTACGTGCCCTGTACGTGCGGCCGTCCGATCCTGAGCTTAAGATCGCGAATTCCGGCTAACGCTGGCTAGCGGCAACGGATGAACATCCGTTCGACGGCGATCGCTGGCTTGTGATAATTTCTACAGCAAGATTCAGAGGTTCATCTCGCCAGCCACGTCTGTTTATTTACTGGTAGGCTGGCTCGCATCCACCATCTCGAAGCTCAGACAGTGTCATCCACCGAAGCAGCAACCTACGAGCAGGCGGCAATCAAGATTTCGCCAATGACCGAGCATGATTTGCTGGAAGTCGTTGAAATTGAGCAGAAGAGTGGGCTGAGTCCATGGGGCTGGAGTGCCTACCATCGAGAGCTGCAAAGCAGCGACCGCGGTCTTATGTGGGTAGCTCGGCTCGACGCGAAACAAATGCGGGAACAGTCGCTGGCGGGTTATGTCGTCGGGCGCCTGGTAGCAGACGAATTGCATATCAATAATATCGCGGTTCGCGAGGAATTCCGTCGTGCGGGAGTCGCCACGGCCTTGCTTTCCCGAGTTTTGTCGGAGGCAAAAGCCTACCGGGCCGTCAGCGCCTTTCTTGAAGTTCGGGCGGGAAATAAGGCTGCACAAGCGCTTTATGAGAATTGTGGATTCTGTGCTGTGGGTCGAAGACGGAACTACTATTCGAATCCTCCGGAAGACGCGCTGATTATGAGCGTTTCAGTCCAAGAGAGTGCTTGATCTGGCTCGCCTGATGGGCTAACATTTTTTCATCGCAACAGGAGCAGAGGCGACTTCCAACCTCTGTAGGATTTTTACCAGTTTCATCGTCGAAAGGAGACGCGTACACCAATGGACATTGCAACCACGGATTCGCTGAAAGAGGAGTTAATTCGGCAGGATGCTGAATTTCGTGAATTGGCCAAAGAACATGGCAGGTACGAAGCGAGACTCAGCGAGTTATCATCTCTGGCTTATCCGAGTGATGAGGAACAACTGGAAGAAATCACATTGAAGAAAAAGAAGCTTGCGATCAAAGATGAAATGCACTCCATGATGATGCAGTACCAGAAAAGTCACGCTTCAGGCCACTGAGCTGACTAAAGAAAACTATCCCGAGAATTGATTTTGCGACGGGGACGTGGGAACGAAAGGGACGCGTCCCCGTTTTGATTTTGTACAGGAAATATTTTGAAGATTGCTCGTGAAGGTTTTGCCTACGTAGGTGTTCCAGCACTCGTCGCCATAGTCCTGTTTGTGTTCGGCCTGTGGTGGGTGGCGTTGTTCTTCGTCGTCATCAGCGCCTTTATGCTGTATTTTTTCCGGGACCCGCGTCGCATCGCTCCAACCGATCCTGATGTCGTTGTTTCGCCGGCCGACGGCCGAGTCACTCGCGTAGCGGCTCTTTCGCCGGAATCAGAATCCTCGTCAACATTAGTCAGTATCTTTCTTTCTCCGCTCGACGTTCATATCAATCGCTCACCGATTGCCGGTAAGATAACAAAGGTCTCCTACACGAGCGGAAAGTTCCTAATGGCCACCGACGAGCGAGCCAGCCTTGTTAACGAACAGAATGCATTAACTATTGAGGGCGAGCGAATCAGCATCGTCTGCAAGCAGATTGCCGGAATCCTGGCCAGAAGAATAGTCTGTTGGAAAAGTCCTGGTGATCGAGTTGCGCTTGGAGAGCGCTTTGGTTTGATAAAATTCAGTTCGCGGACTGACGTGATTTTGCCGGAAAACGTAAAAGTGACAGTGCAGGAAGGAATGAAAGTCCGAGGTGGCACGACTATCATCGGGAGGATTGAACGATGAGTGAAACCGAGACACCAAATCCGGAACGCCGGGGATTAAAGAAGGGACTTTATCTAATCCCGTCGGCATTCACCGCCGCGAACATATTGATGGGTTTCTACACCATCATGAGCGCCTTGCGCGCGTTTCAGCTGATTGGGATCGGAGAAACTTCGCGGGCGGTCGGCTATCTCGATAAAGGCGCGATGGCAATTGGATGGGCTCTTCTCGCCGACATGCTGGATGGGAGAATTGCGCGGCTGACCAAGACCACCACAGAAATTGGTGTTCAGCTCGATTCGCTCGCGGATGTGGTTACCTTTGGAATTGCGCCGGCTGTTCTGGCTTACGTTTGGGCGTATGGCGGCAGCTTCAGCGAAGGCAGCGACCTTGCCAACGTCGCGTTTTTCATTTCCTTCATGTATCTCATGTGCGGCACCTTTCGCTTGGCTCGTTTCAATGTGCAGTCGTCCAGACCGCGCATTCTCGCCGAAGGTACCATCAAGATGGATAAGAAGAGTTTTGTTGGCTTACCGATCCCGGTTGCCGGCGGTCTGATCGCGGCTCTCGTCCACTTCGCGCCTCAACCTTTGAAAGCCTACGGTGAAGACCGAGCCCAGCTTTACTCGGTATTGATGATCGTCCTGATGGGTGTGCTCAGCGTGATGATGGTGAGTAAGCTGCGGTTTCCCAGCTTTAAAGCGGTCGGTACCAGGAGCCGCAGCATGAGAATCATCATCCTCGCCGTTGGCATTGGTGTCCTTATCTTCTTGTTCTCACGATACGTCCTGCTGGCAGTGGTGATCTCATACATTCTTTACGGGCTGCTGTCTCGCATGGGCAGCTTGTTCCATCGTCGCAATGATCTCAGCGCGCCTAACCCTCAGGCAAAAGAAACCTGATCTACCCAACCGATAAGCAATCCTCACTTCTCATCGGTGATTGATTGCGCTCGCCTTTCCCGGCTGGGAAAAAGCCAACAGTCCCTGGTCCGTCGTCAGCAGTACCGCGTCGCTCACAATTAGCGGTGACGCCGCAGTATTCGTCGCTTCACCTGTGGGCAGGTAATTGACTTGCTTGCCATCTCGCAACGCAAGCACTACACCCGCATCTCCCGACAAAGGGGTGAATAACGCTCCATCTTCGGCGGTCACCGGTTGAGCTGAGATTCGACCTGGCAACTGACGCTTCCACAGACTTTTCCCGCGCTGGAAGTTGAGAAGGTAAACAAAGTTATCGAACGAGGCCGCCAGGAGACCTCGAGCCACACTCTTTACCGCCTGGACACCAGCTCCAGTCCGAGTCCGCCAGTGCAGGTGACCATCGGTTGCACCTGCGGCGTAAACATAACCATCACCTGAGCCGAAATAAACAACCCCGTCGTTTACTGCCATTGGACCGCGAACCGGGCCGCCGGTCAGGAATCGCCATTTAACTTTGCCGCTGGCTTCTTCGATAGCGATGAGCGCCCCGTCCTCACTTCCAACATAAATGCTGCCTTGCGATAAGGTCGGCGTGCAGTTGAAGGCCGAGCCAATCTGTACAAACCACTCGATGTTGCCTGACTGCTTATCGACGGAATAGAAACCTCCATTGCTGGCCCCCGCGAAAATTTTGGTCTCACTCATGATCAGGGAACCGCGAACCGGAACGGGAATGTCTTTCACCCATAGAGTCACGCCCGCTTCGCGTCCGAGGGCGCGGATTGACCCGCTGGTCGGTCGCTCAGTGCCATTGGTCTCAGTCGTCTCGGCAGCCACGTAGACCGCCTTCTCATCCGCTGTTGGTGAGGCCGAGAACTCTCCGCCGATCTCCGACTTCCAATACAAGTGGCCATCGCTGGCATCCAGCGAGACGATTTGGCCCGCCGCCAGCGGCAGGTAAATGCGCTCGTTATCCGCTGCTGGAGTGAGGTTGAGCGTTTCATTGGTCGCATACCGCCAACGAATCGTGAGCGGTTGGGATAGTGATACTTTGGGAGAATTTGGTCTCGTCCTGGACGAGCCCCGCTGCGCTGTTGTGGATGTCGTAAGAACAAGAATCAACAGACAGGAACTGAGGACGTGAGGGCGCCATCTTTTAGTCGGGGGGGTTCTTCGGTTCATTTAGGTTTTGAAATCTTCAATTTTGACTTACTGACCTAAAAAGTATAATTTCGCTCTTCATTACCACAGGCAGCATTAAGACGCTCGAAAGTCGCAACGAGGTTCTTTTTTTGACTGATCAAGTACTCCACGAAACCGTCATCATACTTGACTTCGGATCCCAATACACCCAGCTGATAGCCAGACGTGTCCGAGAAGCCGGCGTTTATTGCCAGATTCTGCCCTGCAGTACGCCTCTAAGAGACATTCAGAATCGTCGGGCTAAAGGTTTAATACTCTCCGGCAGTCCTGCTTCGGTCTATGAAACCGACGCGCCTCGACCACCTGAAGGTCTACTTGAGGGGATCGAATGTCCCATCCTGGGCATCTGCTACGGACTGCACGTCATGGCGTTTGACTTGGGTGGGACGGTACAGCCGTCACCGAGCCGCGAGTTCGGCTACGCGCGACTGAAGATACTCGAAGCGGAGAGTCCTCTCCTGAAAGGTCTGCCTGCCGAGCTGGATGTCTGGATGAGTCACGGCGACCACGTCACCGCGATGCCCCCTGGATTCCGCATAACGGCTGAAACAGACGATGCGCTTAACGCCATTGAGAACTTAAGCAAGCGTATATTCGGCGTGCAGTTTCATCCGGAAGTAGCTCACACACCGCTGGGCGCGCAGATCCTGCGCAACTTTCTCTTTGGGATCTGCGGTTGCCGGGGCGATTGGTCTCCCGGCGCTGTTATTCAAGAGCAGGTCGCCACGATTCGAGATCGGCTTGGAGATCACGGAAAAGTTGTATGCGGACTATCAGGCGGAGTGGACTCGACTGTCGCTGCTGCGCTGGTTCATCGCGCGATTGGCAACCGGCAAACCTGCATCCTCGTAGACAACGGCCTGCTGCGGGAAGGAGAGTTCGAATCAACCTTAGCCCTTCTGCAGCAAACGTTGAACTTGAACGTCTTAGGTGTCCGAGCCAGCGAAAAGTTTCTCTCGGCACTAAACGGCGTGACTGATCCTGAACAAAAGCGAAAAGAGATAGGCCGAGTATTCATTGAGGTGTTCGAAGCCGAGGCGAACCGGCTTGGAGATGTTGAGTATCTCGTACAAGGCACCCTTTATCCGGACGTCATCGAGTCAGTGTCGGTGCGCGGACCGTCAGCGGTGATTAAGAGTCACCATAACGTGGGCGGACTGCCTGAGAAGATGAAGCTGCGGCTCGTGGAACCGCTCCGTGAGCTCTTTAAAGACGAAGTGCGGCTCATTGGAAGGGAATTAGGAGTGCCGGAGTCAATTCTAGGTAGACATCCTTTCCCTGGCCCCGGCCTCGCAGTGAGAATCATTGGCGAAATCACTCCCGAGCGAATACGCCTGCTTCAAGCTGCGGATAGGATTCTCGATGAAGAACTTCGCTTGGCCGAGCTTTATAACTCCGTCTGGCAGGCGTTCCCGGTTCTTTTACCAATATCAACGGTTGGGGTGATGGGCGATGAGCGAACCTACGAGCGTGTCGTGGCCATTCGCGCGGTCACGAGCGTTGATGGAATGACTGCGGATTGGGCGCGTTTACCGCACGATCTGCTGGCGCGAATCTCATCGAGGATTGTGTCAGAAATTCGAGGGATCAATCGGGTCGTCTACGATATCAGCTCGAAACCCCCAAGCACGATCGAGTGGGAGTAGCAGTTGAGGATAAACTTTAAATCTGTTTTCTGATCCCGACGTTAATAAGACACTGGTTTTAGTTGCTTTAACTAGCAGCTACCGAGTCAGTCAGAGACGGGAGTCTACTGGTCTTCGTGATATAGTCTCGGTCCTGACTTCATTTGGTTTGCACTCCTAATTAATCAAGCAAGGTAAGCTCGAGCACTGATGCCTGAGAAGAATTTCGTTCACCTCCATTTACATACCGACTACAGCCTCCTCGACGGGGCCATACAGATTAAGCCATTGGCAAAACGGGTAGCCGAATTGGGCATGCCGGCGTGTGCTATGACTGACCACGGCAACATGTTTGGCGCTATCTCGTTTTACAACGCGATGAAAGGCGAAGGGATCAAGCCGATCATCGGCTGTGAAACCTACATCAGCCGTGGCAGCCGTCATAATCGAACGCCAAGCGCCCCAGGTGAGAAGGCACGTTTCCACCTGATTCTGCTGGCCAGGAACTTTGAGGGTTATCGAAACCTGGTTCGTTTGACCTCGAAGGCCTTCACCGAAGGCTTTTATTACAAGCCTCAAATCGATAAAGAACTTCTGGCCCAACACAGCGAGGGATTGATCGGCCTCTCAGCTTGTCTTTCGGGCGTTCCGTCAGCCCTTCTGGCGCAGGATAAGATCGATGCCGCCGCTGCAGCCGCTCTTGAGTTTCAGGAGATCTTCGGGAAAGGGAATTACTACCTGGAAATACAGGAGCACGGCCTTGAATCACAACACCGAATTCAAAAGTCGCTCGTCGATTTGTCGAAACGCACCGGCATTCCCTTAGTTGCAACTAACGACGCCCATTATCTTCTTCCTGACGACGCCCGAGCTCATGATGTCCTGCTCTGCATCGGCTCCGGAAAGACAGTTCAGGAGACGAACCGGCTCAAATTCGACACGCCAAATTTCTATGTTCGCTCGCCAGCAGAGATGTGGGAACTGTTCGGAAGCGAGCTTCCGGACGCCTTGAATCGGACTATCGAGATCGCTGAGATGTGCGATCTCAAGCTCCCCAAAGACATCAACTATCTTCCCAAATTTCCGATACCGGAAATCCACTCTGCGCTCTCAGTTGATGGGTATTTCGAGAAGGTGGTTAACGAAGGGTTTGAAGATCGCCGGAGCTCAGTTTGGGATCGACAGGCCGAACGCGGGGAGCTAGAGCACAGCCTCGACGATTATCGGACTCGCCTTGTCAGCGAGATCCAGATGATTAAGCAGATGGGCTTTCCCAGCTACTTCTTAATCGTCTGGGACTTTGTTCGTTACGCTAAAGACAATTCAATCCCCGTAGGACCTGGACGAGGGTCGGCAGCCGGCAGTCTGGTCGCGTATTGCCTCGGAATCACCGACGTAGATCCCTTAAAGTACAGTCTCATCTTCGAGCGATTCCTCAACCCCGGCCGAGTCTCGCTACCTGATATCGACATCGATTTCTGCGTACGAGGTCGAGCCGCCGTCATCAATCACGTAGCCAATCTCTACGGTCGCGATTCGGTTTGCCAAATCATCACCTTTGGAACGTTGGCTTCGCGGGCTGCGATTAAGGATGTCGGCAGGGCCCTGGACATGCCCTACGCAGAAGTCGACCGTATTTCGAAGTTTATTCCGCCGCCAGTGCGTGGAAGGAATGTGAGTATCTCTCAAGCGCTCGAACAAGTCCCGGAGCTTAGGCGTGAGGTTGAGATCAACCCGCAGGTGAAGGAACTGATCGAAATCGCCCGCCGGCTGGAAGGCTGTGCCCGTCACTCGTCGGTCCATGCCGCGGGCGTCGTTATCTCACCGGAGCCGCTCCATGAATTGATTCCTATAGCTGTCTCATCAAAGGAAGAAGTCACCACTCAATACGTCATGTCCGACCTCGAAAAAACGGGCATGCTTAAGATGGACTTCCTTGCGCTTACCGCTTTAACCGTAATAAACGACTGCTTATTAAGCATTAAGCATCTGCTTGGAATTGAGATTAATTGGCCCGAGGTGTCGTTTAACGACGAAATGGCGATGGCTGTCTTTGCCGAGGGACGAACGGATGCGGTCTTCCAGTTTGAGTCCTCGGGGATGCAGGAGATTTGCCGGAAGTTGAAGCCGAAGAGCATTGAAGATCTGGCTGCGCTCAATGCCTTGTATCGGCCCGGGCCGCTCGACGGCGGGATGGTGGATGACTTCATCCAGCGTCATCACGGGAAAAAGAGCGTCCGCTACATCGTTCCTGAGATGAAGGAGATCCTCAGCAACACTTACGGGATCATGGTCTACCAGGAACAGATCATGCAGCTTGCCCAGAAGCTCGCGGGTTACACGATGGCTGAGGCTGACCTCATGCGTCGCGCGATGGGTAAGAAGAAACGCGAGGAGATGGCCGTCCATCAGGAGAAGTTCATCCAGGGCGCAATTGAGCGTGGAATCAAGCAGGAAAAGGCCGAGAAGATCTTTTCCCTGATGGCTCAGTTCTCGGATTACGGCTTCAATCGCAGTCATAGCGTCGCCTATGCTTACCTGGCATTCCAGACGGCGTACCTCAAAGCTCATTACCCCGAGCATTTTTATGCAGCCGTCCTGTCGTCTGAATCGCAGGACGCAGCTAAAGTATTCAAGTACTCGAAAGAGCTCCGCGCGCAACGGATCATGCTGTTGCCTCCTGACGTGAACGAAAGCATGTCGGGCTTCACGCCGCTGAAGGGCGAGATTCGTTACGGACTCGCCGCGATAAAGGGGTTGGGAGAGGCGACCGTGCGGGCCATCATCGCCGCTCGCGAGGCCGGCCCGTTCAAGTCTGTGTTCGATTTCGCTGAGCGGATCGAGCAGGGCAGCTTAAATAAGCGTGCCTTCGAAAGCTTAATTTGTGGTGGCGCCTTCGATTCGTTGAAGCCTGGAGCTACGCCGACAACTGAGTGGCGCGCCCAGTTACATGGGGCGATTGACTCGGCGCTCGCCCGAGCTCAACGTTCGAGAAAGTCTCGCCTACTTGGTCAGGACGGTCTGTTTGGGACTGATAACGGTGAGACCGAGGCCGAGCCCTTGCCGCCTGTGGCTAATCCCTGGACTCGAACCCAGCTCCTGGTTGCTGAAAAGAACGCACTGGGCTTTTTCATCACCGGGCATCCGCTCGAGGACTACGTTGATACCTTGCGGCAAATGAACGCTGCGCGGTCAATCGATTTGCCCTCGATGGTGAACGGCGGCCGGATTTCTATTGGCGGAATCTTAAACGACTTGCAGGTGCGAACCACCAAGAAGGGTGATCGCTTTGCGTTATTCCGTCTCGAGGATGATTCAGGCGGGACTAAATGCGTCTGCTGGCCTGAGACATATGGGAAACACAGCAGCCTGCTCCAGGCAGAGTTGCCGGCTCTCGTCACAGGCAGGTTGGAACTGTCAGAAGATAATCCACCATCGGTGATTGTCGATCAGGTTCAACGGCTTGATGGCATTCGGGTGAAGGCATCGCGCTCAATAATTGTGCAAATGCCTCTCAGTGACAACCATGAAGCCTTGCTCGATTCCGTACTCGACGTCCTTCACAAGTATCCTGGCTCCGAGGACATCGTGTTCGAAGTGAAGATCGAAGGCGACGTTTGCGTGCGAATTCGCGCCAATCAAGCCTTGAGGGCCGAGCATTGTCCGGCTTTAGTTTCGGATTTGAAACAGCTAGGATGTTCAGTCGACACGGGTGATAAGCTCGCGCTTTCGAGATCCACCGCGTCAGGATAGAAGAGCGACCGGCAGGGCGGACACTATGGCCAGATCGAAGCGAAAAGACAAACCTGAAAAAACGGCTGCTCAATCCCAATCGGATCCAGCTCCGGATACTCGCACAGCATTCGAGCGCGTTCAGTTAGCTCGCCATCCCGACCGTCCTTACACGCTCGATTTTGTTGAGCGACTGTTCGAAGACTTTGTTGAGCTTCATGGCGACCGTCGATTTGCTGACGACCCTGCGATCATCTGTGGCTTTGCTCGATTTCATGGTTTGCCGGTCGTCGTCGTGGGTCAACAGAAAGGCCGTGACACCAAGCAACGGGGCTACCGAAACTTTGGCATGCCCAAACCCGAGGGCTACCGCAAAGCGATGCGCGCGATGAAGCTGGCCGACAAATTTGGCAGGCCAATCTTCACCTTCGTCGATACGCCGGGAGCCTACCCGGGAATTGACGCTGAAGAGCGGGGCCAGGCGGAAGCCATAGCCTACAACCTGCGCGAGATGGCGAAGCTGAAGGTGCCGGTGATTGTCACGATCATTGGTGAAGGTGGGTCTGGTGGCGCCTTGGCTATCGCGGTTGGCGACCAGGTGCTAATGCTCGAAAATGCTACGTACTCAGTAATCACTCCCGAAGGTTGTGCAGCCATACTTTGGAAAGATGCAGGTCAAGCGGAGCAAGCGGCCGCGGGGCTCCGGCTCACCGCGCAACATCTTTTCGAAGAAGGAATCGTCGATCAGATAATTCCGGAACCAGCCGAAGGCGCGCACACTGATCACGACGCAGCAGCTCGCTTTCTCGATTCGGCTCTGTGGCGTCAATTAGCCGAAGCTGTCAGTCTTACCGTCGATGAAAGACTAACTCGGCGGTACAGTAAGCTTCGCCAATTTGGCCGTTGGACCTCAGCTGAAGCTTCCTGATAAAACTATTTTCTGCCGAAGCGCACCACGAGCCCAAAAGAAAGTCGCCCCTTATGTTGCGTCTCCTCAAAGAATCTCGTTCGTAAGAACTCAAGCTGCAGAGCACGCACTGCCAGCCGATTCGAGATTCTGACATCCAATCCGCCACCCAAAGCCATCGCAAAACTAGCATCCGAGAAGCTCAGGACCGGACCGAATTCGTTAGTCTCGGTTTTCAATGTGGAGATTCCGAACAAGGCATGGGCAAATGGAGTAACCCGGCTGTTCTTTCGGTAAGAGATTCGCGGGCCAAACAAGAACGAGTGGGTCTTAATTCTTTCCGTGAACCCCTGATCGGTAAAGCGCGAATATTGACCACCGACATCCGCCACCACGCCTACCCACTTGTTCAAATTCGCAGCGATTGATACATCAAAGCCGTTAGAGCCGCTGCCAGCATAAGAATAGCCGCCGAAAAGTTCGGCCTTGGGTGTTTCCTGAGCTTTGGCGGAGGTCGTAACCAGAAAAGCTAAGCTACATAAGAATAGGGTTCTAATCATCGTCATTTCCTTTCTTCCTAAATGGTGGGCGTGGGTTTTTATGGATTGCAGTCGTTGTTGCTGCGCGAGAATTGGGTTCCAAACCGCAGTTGATATTCCGTAGACGTAATGAATGCGCAAACCATCGCGCGATAATTTCCGGGAATGCGGTCGTTCAGAGTTCCGAGCCAGAAGTCGTATCCACCCTGATCGGGATTGCGACGTAAATAACCGAAGTACTGCATGAGGACGAAAGCGGGATTGTATTCCCGGTCTTTGAAAGCCTGGATTTCGATGACATCCCGCACAACCTCGGCACGGGTTCGGCCATTATCTGTAATCGCGTGAATTTCTTGTTCTCGTTCTGCCAGGTAGGGAGTTAATTGGGCGGCATCGAACAGACGGTTTACAAATTCTTCGGCTGAAAGATTAGCGGGGTAGGCCTGCTTGAAAAGGTCTCGCGTTACGAAGCTACTGACAAAAGCTTGTTTGCTTGCTTCAAGCGCTGAGCCCACTACGATCGAGCTGCGATCCGGCATGAATTCCGCAAAGGCCGGCCGCCTGCCATAAGACGCTTTGTAAGCTCGATAAACAAAGTTGCCGGTCTCTTGAAATTCAAGTTCGATGTAAAACGCTGCCGAAACCCCGATGCGCTGGGAATGCACGCAGGCCAAATCGTTTCCGCATTGACTAATGGCACTTGTCCAATAATCCAAACCAGAGCGATCGCCGGCTCGATTGAGGAAATCAAGATAGTGTTGCCTTACAAAGAAACGCGTGTCATCAATGGAGTTCCCCGCGGTCAGTGAGTTGAGCGCCGCAGAAATGTTGAGCTTGCCCGCACCGAAGCGTGGATGCCAGGCAGCACTGCCGGTGAAACTATCGTGCGTAGCTGTGTTTCTTAGGATTTGTTTGATCTGATCTGTTTTCAGCGCTCGATTGCTCTGTAGCAGCAGTGCCACAGCTCCGGTGACCGCCGGTGTCGCAAAGCTATTCCCATAAGCACCAACATACATGTTGCTGTCGGGCGCCAGGGGTTCGTTGAAGAAGAGCGAACCGGCAGCCTTCGAGGAAAAGACTGTGAAGGCTGGAGCGCTGATATCGGGCTTTAGTCGCCCATCAGCCGTAGGCCCCGGACTCGAAAACGATGCGTAGTCCCCAATCGGGCGGTCGCCTTGCCGCGTGACGAAGCCTCCCACAGTTATTCCACCGCGCGCAGTGCCTGGAATGGTCGTTTGACGAGTGTCATCAATGTTGTTGATGAAGTCACCTTCGAGACTTGCCCACGCGTCGAAGTTCCCGTTAACGATCGCGTCGCCCTGGAGCTTTATGGTCCAGGTGTGCGGCGGAGGTCCGAGCGCAGTAGCGCCGGGTTTGAGCAAGACAATGATTGTCTTTTGATCATTTTGTGGATCCGAATCACGCTTATCATCGAGCGTGTTGTAGATATCCAAATACTGATTGCTAAATCCCGGCGCCAGATTCGGGTTGTAGTTGACAGATGCGGAGGAGGCGCCGTCCGGTCGATTTACGATGACTGAAAGGCTGTCAGATTTTAGATACGAGAGCCATATAACTTGAGTCGCATTACGAACATTGAGAGAGAGATTAACGGTGCCGTTCTGCGACACTACACCGCTAGCGTGCGCATGCATATCACCGGTGCTACCGCCTGAGACACACACCGCGCGTCCGGATCCGCTATTCACTATTTCGTCGATGGCGCGTTCGTTGGCGCGCGACCCGTCGTGCGGCCCAAAATGTCCGGCCATGCTCATGTTTATGACAAAGGGCTCGTTAAGCTCCGCCGCCTTTTCTCGCACGAATGCGAGCGCATTGAGCTGATCTGCATCGAGGAAGTTATCGGCGCCATCATTTTGTCGGCTGCACTTGACGATGACCAGATCAGCTTCAGGTGCAACACCCGCATATTTGCCGGCCGCAGGCGCACCTAGCCCATTGCCAGCTGCAGTTCCCGCCACGTGAGTTCCATGTCCGGTCCGGTTCCGTTGCTGAATTACATTATTGCCGTTCAAGTCAGCATCGATCTCAGACTCTGAGTGCAAACGACCGATAGGAGCAGTTGACCCTGGTAGAATGTAATTCCAATTCGGATCAGCCGGCAGAGGCGGTGCCTGAGGGTTGTAAACTGTCATATCGAGCAAAGCTTTTATGCGGGTCTTTTTGCCGTTGCTGCCTGGAACGGTGAAATCCGGATGGCGAAAGTCGATGCCGTCATCAATGACTGCCACAATCACTCCATGACCCGTTTGCGAGACTTGCCGCAGACCGTTGACGTCGTCAATGCCTATCGCGCGACGCGACAAATCGTTGTTTGCGAATAAGCGAGTCGAAGCGGTCAGATGAGTTACCGTATTCAGCATTGCCAATCGTGAGACCTCAGTAGGAGTCGCTTCCACAGTTGCCAAATTGCCGATCCGTGCTCCAACTGCGAAGCCTGCGGCTTTCAGCTCCGAATCGTCTGCATTTGCGAGCGTTACTATCAGACTTAGTCGGTAGGCCCCGCTGGTGTTTGTGAGACCCGAGATACGTGACAGGGCCTTAGTTTCCGACTCGCTGGGATTCGGGGGCAGGTAATCATGTACCGATACCGTTCCAGTGAGGCTTGTCCGGGAAACGGCTCGTAACATCATCGCCAGCAACGGGTCGGCTTTGTTGGCCAACTGAGAGTCGGCATCGGAGCTTCGTTCCGGAACCACGGCGCGACTCCGGGTAAGCGGAAAAGCCAGTGTTGAAAACACCAGCACAATCGCCAGAGTCAGTCTTAGTGTTCGCACGAGTTCTTTTCCACGTTTGATTCTTGGTGAGGACGAAATTGAAGTTAGCATTGAATCTATTTCCTCTTCTGGGTTGCTTTATGTTTTGGACCGGTGACGAAGCTTTGTTCCGCTGACAATCTCGCAGCCGGTCTTTTACTGCACCCGATTAGACGCAGATTTGGTGAGAAAATCGCCCGTTTGGCTAAGTCTGGACGGCCAGATTCGCAATGCTGGACTAATTGAAGGGACGAATGTGACCTGGAGCCTGTTTGGACTCAGGAAAAGGTGAGCACCAAGCCTGGCTGGGTGCGGTTCATTCGGACGATTTTCTGAATTCCGATGGGGTCGTGTTGGTATGTTTCTTAAAAACAGCGTTGAAGGACGACTTTGAGTTAAATCCTACCGCCTCGCCGATTCCCAAAACCGAGAGGTGTTTGCTGTTCGGATCGACTAATTTTCGCTTTGCCTCTTCTATCCGGTATGAATTCACGAAGTCAGAAAAGCTCTGGCCGACATTTTCATTGACTACCTGCGAAAGATGATTGGCAGGCACTGAAATCTTATCGGCCAGTTTCTGGAGCGTGAGGTCTCCATCGATGTAAGGCTTTTCTGTCTCCATGCAATTCATCAATCGTTTGAGATATCGTTCGGCGCGGTCAGGAGTCAGAGTAGACTTTTCGTATTTTTTGGTTGAAACCGGTTCGTCGGAAACGGGCTCCCCTTCGACACGTCTCATCTTTAGATAGCCCATCGCGTAGATCAGTGCCGACGCTCCTAATGGAACGAGAAGGTTTCCGCCTCGATCCAGTACATAGCGAAGAATCGCAGCCACCCACAATATCGACGAAGCAATCACAAAGAAGCGTACTTCCCAAAGCACCGCCCGATCCCTTGCTGACTTTTGCTCAGCGAGATTCTTTGAGTACCGGACGATGGTTAAGATGATAAGAATTAGATAAACAAGGAACTGGGTAATAAACAGCGCGGATCTGAGGTAGTACCATTGTTGAGAGGATTCTTGAATGTACTCCGAACCTAAAATTCTCATTTTCGCATCCGCACTCTGAAAGTAGTACGGCAGCAAATAAACCAGACAGAAAGCGAAAGGGATGAAATGGAAAACGTCCTTCCAATTAAGCCTATTGTCTCCCGACGTTAATTGCCGAATGTACAAATAGAGTAACGGGCCCGCCAGAAACACAAAGGGATGATGCAGTCGACTCAGATGTGGATATACGAAGACATAATCAGAGGTGAGCAGAACTGCGCCGCTGACTATGATTGAAATCGTCAATGTGAGGGCTGCGAGTAGGCGATTGGCTGTGCTGTTCAGACCCTTCACTGTTACGAGCGCAAGGGCGAGCAACAATCCCTGAGCTGCGCCCAGGAGATTCAAGATAGCGAGCCAGTTTAGGGACGGGCTTATATTAATGTCGGTAAATAGCATCGCTGAGTACTTGTGCAATTCACGCTAAGAATACAAGGACTGCCTCAGCTAATGAAATGCTCGATGGTTTTTCGGGTTTTTCGGGTTTCTCGGGTTTCTAGAAATAGCCGGCCAGTGTCCTCAAGCTGATCAAGACTGCAAACTGTCTGATTGGAAAGTCGCTCCTTTTAATCATTTCTCCCTTTTACAACTGCGGTGGATTTTGAGCTCGTACTTGCTTGCTGTGTGTAGACCAGGCGAGGAAGAAACGAACTTTTTCGTCAGTCGGAAGACTTTCTCAGACTGCACGGGAAAAAATGCGTCATGAAAATGCTCAGCGAGGAAGAATGTCCCTAATTCCACAACTGCACAATCGAGACTCTTCTGACCGAGACTCTTCTGCCCTTTTGGAGATGGCCCCTTTTCGTTTATCCAGCTGGACTCTTCGAGAAGTGTTCACGGTGATGTTCAGGCGGAAATGGCTTTTGTTAGGTCTCTTCGGCGCCGTCCTCGCATTGACGATAGCCCTTTCGGTGTTATTGCCAAGTCAGTACACGTCGCGCATGCGCATTCTCGTCAAGAACGCTCGCGCCGACGTCGTGATTACGCCCGAGCGGACTAACTCGCCGAACACAAGCGGTGAAGTCACCGAAACGCAAATCAATTCAGAAATAGCGTTACTCACCAGCAAAGACTTGCTTGAACAGGTTGTCAGAGAAAGCGGACTGGATCAGCATGCACCCGCATCCATTTGGACGAACCAGGTACCGCCAGTTGAAAGAGCTGTGCTGCAGTTAGAAAAGGACCTCGAGATTATCGGCACGCGCAAGGCTGACATTATCGAGATTAGCTACACCGCGCGATCACCTGAGCTCGCTGCATCAGTCCTGCAGAACCTGGCGAATCTATATCTGGAAAAACACCTCAAGCTGCATCGCCCGCCCGGAACGCGCGAGTTCTTTCAAGCTCAGACCTCGCAATACAACGCTCAACTACAGGAGGTAGAAGGCAGTCTCGAATCGTTTCAGCGCCAAAAAAACTTCATTTCGCTCGAGCAGGAGAAGCAATTGAACCTGCAAAAGATGGCTGAGGTTCGATCCAGGTTTCTCGATGCGGTCGGATCTGTAAAGGACACAACCGAGCGGATCGCCAAACTCCAGCAACAACTTATTCAGCAGCCCGACCGAGTCGCGACTCAAAGCCGTTCCTTGCCAAATCAATACTCACTCGAACGTCTCAGCACTATGTTGGTCGAATTGAAAAACAAAAGAACCCAGCTGCTGACCAAATACCGGCCTGATGATCGGCTGGTAACGGAAGTTGACCAACAAATCAAAGACACGACTCAAGCGCTTGAAGAATCCAAAACCGCCACCAACGTCGAACAGTCATCGGACATTAATCCACTGCGCCAAACACTGGAGACCGAACTCGCGAAAGCCCGACAAGAACTTGCTGGAGAGTTGGCACGGCGGGACGACCTGAAGGGTCAGGTTGAAAAGTACACAGCAGTACTAGCGCGGCTGGAGCAAGCCACCAAAGAGCATGGCGACCTCGAACGACAGGTGAATGAGGCTGAAGAGAACTATCAGCTGTATGCAAAGAAGCGAGAAGAGGCGCGCATTGCCGATGAACTCGATCAAAAGAAGATCACAAACGTCTCGCTCGCAGAGACTCCCGTGGTCCAACGGGCGCCTTCAAAACCGAATCGGCGATTGATGCTGGCCCTGGGTCTGTTCATGGCAGCCTTTGTCAGCATGAGCGCAGTAATTCTTGCCGAGCTGGTACGCGACACCGTGCACACGCCGCGCGAGCTTGAAACTCTTGCGGGAGTGCCGGTGATAGCGACTCTCAGAGAAGGTTCAGCAACAGCAGTCTGAAAAGATTCATTCTTAGTCGGGAGCGACACAGTGCAGTTATTCAATTCGACTACCAAAGTTACTTCGAAAGCCAGATCGTTGGAGCGTGAGCCTACCGCCGTTAATGGGCTGCTGACCCGCGTGAGATCCGAAGTAAGTCGCCGCGGTCGTGGTTCTGTAATCGCGTTCACCTCCGCCAATGGCGGTGAAGGCGTTAGTCACGTGGTGCAGTTCTTTGCCGAGAAGCTCGCAATGCAAACAGGACAGCGCACGGTGTTGCTCGATGCATCTCGCTTACGCGACTTGCGTGTAGCCGACTTTGTGAACACTACGGGCTGCTTTGTTCAAACCAGCGTGCCAAATCTCTGGCTGCTGGCAAAAGAATTTGAAGTAGAGGGCGCCTCGGAGCAAACCGAGCAGGGAAGAGGTTGGCAGGAAGACGCTGAATGGGGTTTGGATCCTCTGCAGGCTCTAACAGCAACCTTTACTTACACACTCATCGACTGTCCTTCGCTGGCCGCTTCTTATGATGCTGAGATGTTGGCGCCTGATGTTGATGGAGTAGTGCTGGTGGTTGCAGCTGATCGAACCAAACGAGATCAAATTCTGCGGGCGAGACGGACAATCGAAATGGCCAACGGAAAGCTGACGGGTTTGGTGTTGAATCGGCGCCGCCATGTCGTGCCGGAGTGGATATATCGAAAACTCTAGGCGTGGCGAGCATCCGTGGCATGGGCGTCCCGCCCATGTCGTGACGCCCGAGCAAGTTCTGGCCATGAAAGCAGGTCAAGTGAGTGGCCGGGCATCGCAACATGGGCGGGACGCCCATGCCACGAATCCTTGTGCACGATCGAGCAGCGTCCACTCTAAAACCAAATGCACGCCTCCGTTCTCATTGCCAAACTCGCCACCAGGATCACTTGGCCTTTGACCCGGCTTGATCGGAGTCGTGCTCGACTTGACCCACCCGTGCTGTGTTATCACCGCGTTCTCCCTCGAGTTAAGAAGAACGGCAAACAACCGCCTTACTCAGTAACCCCCGAACAATTCCGCGAGCAACTGCGACTGCTTGTAAGCGAAGGCTTCGTCTCGCTAACGCTTCAGGAATTCTGTGAAGCTGCCGCCGATTTGCGCGAACTTCCAAGTCGATCTGTCTTGATTACTTTTGACGACGGATTCAACGACAACTATCTACTCGCATGGCCGATAGCCAGGGAGTTCAACATGAAGTTGAACCTCTTCGTTTGCACCGGTCTGGTAGCTGGTAACACCTTGGGCGTTTTCGATCGTGATCTAAAAGTTGAGCGCGAGAGCCAGACTGCGTTTCCAAACTTGTGGGAGCCTCTCACGTGGTGCGGCTTGCGTGAGATGAAAGCCGGCGGCGTGGACGTTGGGTTTCATAGTCATACTCATCGCAACTTCGGAATGATGTCAGATGAAGAGATCGCGAAGGATGTTGAGTTGGGTACATCACTATTCTCCGAGGAAATCGGCGTCACACCCAAAAGTTTTGCCTTTCCGTTTGGACATTATGGTTCGTATTCCTCCGCAGCCTTCGCGATCCTGCAGAAGAACGGTTTGAAGCACTTTTTCACAACTGAATTAGGCCACACGGACTTTAACGAATCCAACACTACATTCTCCAGAATTGTTATCCATCCTGAAGACGATATTCATTCTTTCCGGCGCAAGCTCTACGGAGGCTACGACTGGATAGGACAGCTTCGCAAACAAGGCTATGTCGTCCGCGAGACCTACTCGCGCAGGGGAACGAGCAGGTGGCAGCAAGCAGTGTTGTCAACGAACGCAGAATAAGGAATGGAAGTTCAAACCAAATTTCGAGACGAGACGGCCCGCCGCGCGATGCCAAGCTTGAAAGCACTCGTGCTGCGCTCGACCGCGTTGCTTGACCTGCAAGGGTTTTGGGCGATCACGGACCAGGGTGTCGTGAGCCTGGGAAATTTTCTGACGACGATTGTGCTGGCCCGCTCGATCACACCTGAACTCTACGGTGTTTGGACGGTGCTCTTTGGCTTGATGCTCTTCCTTAACGTCGTTCATAGCTCGCTGATCGTCTATCCCATCACGGTTATCACAGCTGGCTCCGACGCCAATGAGAGCAGAAATAAGGTGAGTAGCGCCCTGGTGTTTTCAGGGCTTATGAGCGTGCCTTTGGGGTTGGCTGTGGTTGGCGCGGCTTCTTTTATTGGAGCAACGCAGCTTGGACTCTGGGCATGGCTCGCGCTTCTTTGTTGGCAACTGCAGGAAACTACGCGCAGAGCTCTAATGGCGAGATTCTCATGTCGAAAGGCTGTGATTGGCGACGGGATCAGTTACCTCTGCCAGGCAGGAATCATCTGGTGGTTGTCGCAGACTGGAACGTTAACCATTGAACGAGCTTTCGCCGCGATTGCGATCACATGCAGTCTCGCGGCGCTGGTTCAGTCCTGGCAGCTACGCAGTGAAATAGGTCTGCCGCATGGTTGGACGAATCTAGTCAAACGATTCTGGCGCACGGGTCACTGGATGCTTTGGTCTGAGCTGACGACAAATCTTGGCTTCCAGGCAGCGCCCTGGGTGTTGTTCTTAATGCGAGGGGCCGGAGCGGCTGCAGGTTATCAAGCAATTTCAAATCTGTTGGGTCTCACGCACCCGGTGATGCTGAGTTTGGGGAATGTGATTGTTCCCGAAGCAGCTCGCGCTCGCGCCCAGAAAGGATTGCGAGCCGCGCGACGCGTGGCCATGGTTCACGCGACTCAAGGCGGCCTGATACTTCTAGTGTGCTTCGGGGTCCTGATAGCCTTTCCAAAACAACTTCTCAGTCTCCTCTACGGCTCCGGTTCAACGTACCTGAATCTCGATCAGGACATTCGTCTGTTTGCGGTCGCCTACTTTTTGTTCTTTATCGCGCTGGCACTGAAGTTTCTGCTGAACGCGTTGCAGGAGACGAGGAAACAATTATTCGCGGAGTTGGGATGTTGCGCACTACTCCTGCTGACCATTGTTCCGCTAGTCACGGCCTTTGGCCTGGCAGGAGCGATCTCAGCCTTGGGAATTTGGTTTCTCTCTCGCGTGATTCTCGGCGCTGTGATCTTGAGACAAGTTGCCCCGCCCGGTGAAGCGACAGATCCGGAGGTCAACTCATGAAGGTACTTCTGGTTGGTCATGCTTGTAGTCCGGATCGCGGGTCAGAGCCGGCGGTCACGTGGAACTTCGCGTGGCACCTGTCTCGATCGCACGAAGTGTGGGTGATGACGCACCCAAAATTTCGTCATGAAGTCGAACGCTACCTCGAGCGAAACCCAAATTCAAAGCTTCGATTTGTGTGGTTGGCGCTGAACGCTAAGTGGGATCCATGGCGATCCTTGGAAAGCGATCGGGGCCTAAGACTTCATTACATCATTTGGCAGCGAAAGGCGTTGCGTGAGGCCAAACGACTTCACGAACTGCATGAGTTTGACGTAGTTCATCATGTGAGTTGGGGAACGATTAGCGAGCCACCGTTGCTTTGGAAGTTACCTGTTCCTTTCGTTTGGGGGCCGGTGGGCGGAGGGCAAATTACTCCCAGCGCCTTCGGACGGTATTTCGCTGGGCATTGGCTCAAAGAGATTATGCGCACGGTCCGAGTGAAAATTGCGGGCCGTCGTCCCGCATTGCGAGCCGCGGTTCGACGTAGTTCGTTAGTGCTTTCGGTTAACGCTGCAACAACGGAAGCGTTGCAGTCTGCGGGCGCCACCAATGTGCACTCGTTGCTTTCGTGCGGCGTTCCGGAAAAGCTGATGATGCTGGAGCCCAAAGTCTTCTTAAGCTCGAATGAAGAGATCCGAATCCTTTGGGCAGGCCGCTTAATTCCGATCAAGGGTCTGGCCCTCGCCCTGGAAGCACTGGCTCACACTGAATCGAGTTTGAAGGTAAGGCTACAAGTCGCCGGCGGCGATGGACCTTTGAGCGCCGAGATGCAGACCATGGCTTTGAAACTTGGTCTGGGTGATCGAGTTGAGTTCCTTGGTGCGCTCTCCTGGGATCAGGTGCAAGAAGTCTATCGCAGGGCGGATGCTTTCATGTTCACCAGCTTGAGAGACTCAGCGCCAACGGTTTTGTTGGAGGCTATGGCGCATCGTCTCCCGATTCTCACTCTCGATCATCAAGCCGCGAGCAGCATGGTTCCCGACGAGGCTGGAATCAAAGTACCGGTGGTTGATCCGAAACACACCGTTGAGGGGTTAGCCAAGGGAATCTGCGCGCTAGCCAGCTCGGCTGAGATGCGTCGAGAAATGGGCGAGGCTGGTTGGAGATATGCGCAGAAGCAAGGTTGGCCCGAACGCGTCGAGCAAGTCTCGCGCTGGTATTCCGAAGTCGTGGAAACGTGGCACGGGCGTCCCGCCCGTGGGGCGCTACCTAAGTTCAACTTGCCCATGAACCACACCATCGGCAAGATGCCGATGCCATAAGGTAACGCACATCGGCAAGATGCCGATGCCACAAGGTAATGCACATCGGCAAGATGCCGATGCCATAAGGTAACGCACATCGGCAAGATGCCGATGCCACAAGGTAATGCACATCGGCAAGATGCCGATGCCACAAGGTAATGCACATCGGCAAGATGCCGATGCCATAAGGTAACGCACATCGGCAAGATGCCGATGCCATAAGGTAACGCACATCGGCAAGATGCCGATGCCACAAGGTAATGCACATCGGCAAGATGCCGATGCCACGTAAGAGAGATGCAGCAACTTTACGACATCGACTTACTGAAAGACGTAGCGTCGGACCGTACTTCAGCCGTCGATACCGTCCTCCTTTTCACAGCGGTGACGCTCGTTGTGCTCGCATTTATTCCACTCGTGCCTCCGAATGATGCGATTAAGGGCGGGGGACTGACACTCCGAGGCGTAATTGAATTTGGACTGATCCTGACCGGTTTGTTTTTGATGACCGCCTATGCCAGATATCGAAGTCTGGCGCTCGCTGACCTCAGGAGTCCCGCAACGATCATCATCACGATTTTTGTGGCTTGGACTTTTTTCTCCTCCATCTGGTCACCTAATCCATTTCTTGCAATAGCTAAAGGCGCTGAATTGTGGGCGGTTGCGTTGGCGGGGATCATGTTTGTCACCTTGTCTCGCCAACTTCACAGTGAGCGAGATCAACTTCAAACAGTACTCGCGCTTGGTCTAGTCGCGGCGCTCGCGATTTTGATTCTTGCAAACATCTTTTTCTGGGGGACGCCGCTACCTAGCACCGGAAACGAAGCCCTTCCGCTACATCTACTCGGTGAAGAGCCACCCGCCCTCGCAGAACGCCCGAGGCTGCTGCTCGCTTACGCTCATCCGCTTCTCACCGGAGACTTCCTGGCGCTTTCAGTCGTGTGTTTGTTCTCGACGAGGCTTGGGAAAGTGACGAAGGGAGTAGGCATGGCACTGTTACTCGGATTGCTTTGGATGACTGATGCCAGAGGTCCAAGCGTCGCGGTCGTTGCTGCTCTCATTGTTATGGCGATTCTAAAAGTACGCAGGAATAGCATTAGAGCAGTCGTGGCGATGCTACTTATTTCTGTCGTGTTAGCCGTGGTGATGATCTTCCAGGATGCGCTGTTCCGACCATTTAGTTCATTGCTTACCGATGATGTGTACACGCTGAACTCGCGGACCGAACTTTGGCCGAAGGCCTTCGAATACATCTTCGAACAGCCAATAATCGGGTATGGCTACTATTCATCTCGCTACCTGTTGATGAAGGATTTCATCTGGGCTGGTCACGCGCACAACTCGTTCATCGAAATTTGGCTCACAACCGGATTGGTCGGACTGATTCTGGTTGTGGCCTATCTCGCTTATCTTTGCCGGTCGCTTGTCACTACGCAGCACTGCCTGCTGATCGGAGCACTGGTATACACGCTCATTCAGGGAATGCTAAATCCACTGGTGTTTACCCCAGGGTTGCCGATGTTTGTGCTGACGATCGCGGCTCTCAGCTCGGAGTATCAGGCGGCGCAGCGGAGGGCGGCGCGATGAAAGACGTAAAACGCGACAGGCCAGTAAAACTGCTCGTCATCGGCCAAACTCCTCCGCCGTATGTCGGCCAGATGCTCTCGATCGCCAACATCGTAAGAGCGACATTCCCAGACATAAAGGTCCACCACGTTCGCATGAACTACTCCAGGACCGTCAATCAGTTTGGTCAAGTCGAGATCGAGAAAATCTTTCACCTGCTCAAAGTGCTGCTTGAAAGTGGTTACAAGATCTTACGGCATCGAATAGACGTCATTTATTACCCACCGGGTGCTGACACAGTTCCATTGTTGAGAGACATCGTTACCTTGCTTTGGCTGAAAATCTTCCAGCGAAAGATCATCCTGGTCTTCCACGCGAGTGGCTTGTCTTTGACCGCCGGAAAATGGAAAGGAGCGCTCCGATGGATCTTTGACCGAGCCTTTTTGTATCCCGCAGCCGGCGTCCAAAAGTCGGCGCTGAATCCACCTGATGCGGAATTCGTCAAAGCTCGGAAGAGATACGTCATGTCGAATGGCGTAGTTGATGAGTTCGCCAAGCTACCTAAGCGCACCTCACGAAACTCCGTCCCGGTGATTCTTTTCGTCGGTATGGTCCGCGCTGATAAGGGAGTTGAGTCAATAATCGAAGCGGCCGCTTTGCTCAAAGGGCAAGGCCGCGAATTCAAAGTCAGAATCGTTGGCGAGTTTGCTTCTGAGGAATACCGAACACAATTACTAGATCGGATTCAGGAGCAGGGAATTGAGGAACAGGTTGAATTCACAGGTCGAAAAATCGACGGGGAGAAATGGGAACAATACCGGCGCGCCGATATATTTTGTTTTCCGACTTACTATCCAGCCGAGTCATTCGGCAACGTGCTGATCGAAGCAATGATGTTTAGCTTGCCCGTTGTTTCCACGCACTGGCGGGCAATTCCGGACATTGTCATTGATGGTGAGACAGGTTTTCTGGTTGAGGTAAAGAATTCTGTCGCGGTTGCCGAACGTCTCAATGAGCTGCTGGATAATGAAGAATTGAGGGCGAGGATGGGCCGCAATGGAAGAGAAAGATATCTGAGGAATTACACCATCGACAGGTTTCTCGCACGAACACGGGAAATCGTTATAGAAGTGGCGAGAATGGATCCGGGGAAAGAGGCTACCTTGTCGCAGAATGCAGCTCTGGCTCAATCAACTCGAAATTAGGTGGTGGTCCAGGTTGAATTGTGGTGCTTCTCATTCTCACCCGGTTTCAACCGGGTGAAGATCGTTTCGCTGATGACTTGAACCGTTTCAACGGTTTACGTTCTTTCGATTGATCTGAAACCGTTGAAACGGTTCGGCTGTTCTTTCAGTTCTTAAGCACCGGGCTGAAGCTACGGTGTGAATGAGATAAGAGCGAAATTGTCCTACTACGCGAAACTTACGACCGAAACATGACGCAAATATCAAATCCCGCGGGATCTGCGAGATCTATAAGTATACTCGGCGTTAATGTCAGTCGAGTTGATTACGAATCAGCAGTGGCGTTGATCATCGAGGCTGCGCGAAAGAGGAAAAGCTTCGGAGTTACCGCGCTCGCCGTGCACGGCGTCATGGAGGCCTATCGAGATCCGGTTTACGCCGAGATGCTGAGCCGGCTTGATCTGATCGCCCCAGATGGGCAGCCGGTGCGCTGGGCGATGAATCTTCTGGGAGCTCGAGAGATAAAAGATCGAGTCTACGGCCCAACTTTAACCCTGAAAATTTGCGCAGTGGCCGCTCAGGAGCAGTTGCCGATCTTTCTCTTTGGCAGCACCGAAGCTGTCGCTGATCGCCTCGCGCGCAATCTTAAAGCGAAGTTTCCGGGATTGATCATAGCCGGAGTTCAGGCCGATCGGTTTCGCGAAGCTACACCGGAAGAAGATCGTCAGGATGTCGAGATCATCAATCAGTCAGGCGCGGCCATCGTCTTTGTGGGTCGTGGCTGTCCACGCCAGGAGAAGTGGGTAGCTGAGCATCTCGGAAAGATTTCGGCGGCGATGATCGCAGTCGGCGCCGCCTTTGATATCCACGCGGGGACGTTGAGTCAGGCTCCAAAGTTCATGCAGAACTATGGACTCGAGTGGTTTTTTCGTTTGCTGGTCGAGCCCCAGCGCCTCTGGCGCCGCTACTTGATTCTCAACCCACTCTTCATCTGGAACTTCACCCGCCAGCTTCTAGGCACGCATCACCCCCGCATGACAACGTGAATATCGGTTATGGTATTACCAAGAAAAGCGCTGCCTGGATGCGGCATATTATTGCCCTACTTTTGCGCACATGGATGGATGACATTACAACTTGGCGCTTAAACGTGTAAATTCACCTGTGTAAATGGTAGTGCCCTAATCATGGACCTGTCACCGCTTTCGCTCGCGGCCGCTCGACGCCGCCCTGCTTGGTAATAAAGCTGCTTTTGCCAAACTGCTGCGACAGGTCGCAGCAACCAAAGCGCTGACAGGTGGGCGCGCTCCAAATTCGGGCACTACCGTGTAAATTACACGTGTAAATTCATCGTGTAAATTCATCGTTGACATTGACATGGAGCGGGCGTATCGTGCTGCTGTTTTGACGGGCTGTATCTCACGAGCCTGCTTCCTTGCATACTCGCAAATCCAGCCTTGAACCGATTGAGGGTACGGGCCGCCGGCCTCCACCCCGCGGACTTCAGTCCTCTGGCGCCTTACAACGTCGCTCAAGAGAGGCTTTTGGGAATGAGACGCCCAAAGAAGCCAACTCAACGATTATCCGTAAAAGGATACGTCCTCATAGGACTGCTGGTTACAGTGCTGTTGCTTTGCATCACAGCGCTGTTTGAACAACTCCCTCTCGGTCATAGAACCGAGAGACTCGCTTATGAGTTCCTGCAGAACCAGTTGTCGTCGTTTGATCCGCAAAACCGCCCGGTTGTCGTCGTAGATATCAGCCAGATTTCGGGAGGCAAGGGTGTACCAACTCCCAGACCTCAACTCCAGGCCTTAGTCTTGGCGATAGTCGATCAGAAGCCTCAGGCAATCGCGCTGGACATCGATTTTTCGCCGAACGAAAACGGGTGGATAACGCCGGAAGATCCGGACTTTTTCGATTTCTGTCTGGAAATGAAACGAGACCGGAAGGTCCCGGTATTTTTGGGTGTCTGGCGCGCAAAGCTTGAGAATTCCGATACTTGGCTCGGACTGGAAAAATATAAAGAACTGGCGGTGATTCTGAGCGGTAGAGAAGGTGAGCCTGGTCGAGTGCCGCTGTGGATACATGCCAATGGTGTTTCTGATCGGTTACCTGGACTCAGTAGCGCGCTCGCGCAAGTGAAGACGCCGCTATCCGGATTGGCCCCACCCTCCTGGATGGCTTGGGCGATTGAGAAGACCGCGGATCATCGTCCCGGTACAGTACGAAAGTTTCAAGATTTTGAGCTTGCCGATACGCTTGTAAATCACAGCAAACTTGAAGCACTGCAGAACGAAGCGCTCGTCACGGTCAGTCCGCAGTCAGTCGGTGAAGCTGGTTGGGCCCATCGCTTCGAAAATAAGTTAGTGATCCTGGGCGACGCCACGAGTTTCGGTGATGATGGTTACACCGTTCCAGGCCGTGACAAGCCGGTTGCCGGTGTCTTCATGCACGCCTGTGCCGTGTACACTTTTATCAAAGAGCCCCTGTACGAGCTGAAGCCGGGAATGCGATGGATTCTTGATGGCATGCTTTCAGTAATAATTATTCTCCTGGTAGCCTGGATTCGCTATCGCAATCCGACGAAAGATGAATACTCCTGGCATAAGTTACAGTCCCGATTCATCGATGGAGCGATTCTTGTAATCATCTGCGGCGGAATTGTATTGGTGCGCGTGACCGGCATCATGTGGTTGGATTTTATCCTGGCCGGATTCGCGCTGCTTTTGCATCCCACCGCCGAGGGATTGTTTACCAGGCTTCGAAAGAGACGACGAGGGAGTCGGCGATCCTCGAAACTAGTGACCACAGAAGCTGAGCCAATTGTCGGTGCGCAGGAGGTGTAACTATGAGAATCCTCATTCTGGCGGCGATGGGTATATTAGTCCTCGTTCCAAGTTCTCACCCTCAAGGTAGCTACGCTTGCGATGATCCCAACGGGTACGTGGTAAAGGTAGTCAAGCAGAAGAAAGGACAGTGCTATTGGAGGCAGAACAAAGAATCGACTCCGAACCGGGTGATGGGCGGATCACAACTGCAAGCTGGACAGGAACTCCACTGTGACGGCGGGAGTACTTTAATCATTAAGTTTTGTAAGAACGGCAACGAGCGCGAGGTGAAGGACAAGTGGTATACCATCCCGCACGTCTTGGGTCCAGTCAATAGAGATGTCCCGCTCCCGATCCGCGGACGAGACGCCAAAAGTCTTTCCCCGATTCTTCCTGATCCCTCAACCGCACCGGGCTTTTTGAAGGCGGAGGCCGCAGGAATAAATGGTAAAAAGCGGCATTCCAAAGAGGCGTTTTTCCCGGCCAAGGGAATTCCAGTCGGCGCCATGCCGGCAAGAACAGCTCCGGCACCGGCGAAGAAGCGTGGGACGAAAGTCTCAACTACTTCAACCCCGGCAGAGTCTCCGGAAAGCCCAAATCCGTTTCCAGCGACAGCGCCCCCGGGCCCTTCATCGACTTCAGTGAGAGTTGAAGAGATCGAGTCCCCTGCAGAAGTGGAGGGAAAAGAGTCAAAAGAGTCGCCGCTAGTCACGGATTCAGTGCGCCAGCCTCTAAATTCCGCGGCACGCATTGAATTCTGGCTCAGCCATGGGAACGAAGCACGTGAGCTGTGGAGATACGAGAAAGCCAGGCAAGCCTATGAACAGACCTTAATAATAAATCCACGAGTAGGCCGAGCATTCTATGGAATTGGCAATGTCTCAGCCGATCAGGGTCAGTGGCTGGAAGCTGAAGCGGCTTATCGCCAAGCGCTTGACATAAACCCGGATGAGGCACAGGTTCATGTAGCGCTTGCGTATGTCTTAACTCGAGAGCTCGCAGGTCATGACCAGAACGAGAGACTGAAAGAAGCCAATGTCACGATCAACCGAGCGATAACGCTGCAGCCCGAAAATGCCGTCGCTTACGATGTACTAGGAATGGTCCTCGAGGCGCAAGGACGTCCGGAGAACGCCGAGCAGGCATACCGGCGCAGCATCCAACTGAAGGCGAACTCTTCCCTGGCTTATATGCATCTCGCTCATTTGATACAAACAACCGACCTCATCAGCAAGGCAAAACCGTACTACCAACAGGCCATCAAGCTCGCCCAGGACGCCCGCACGTTAGTGATGATTGCGGACACGTTGCAACTCGAGGGCCTTAATGACACTTCAGAGGCCCCGCTGCAGCGCGCCTTAGCGCTCGAACCAGCCAATCCCGAGGCTCTATACCTGCTCGGTCGCTTGCTGCTAATGAGACAACAGTCCAACAAGGCAATTCCGTTGTTGCAGATGGCCAGCCAGTTGGGGAAAGATGACTTTTCTTCACACTACCTGTTGGCGGTCGGTCACTTACAGACACAGCACCTGGGAGATGCTGAGAAATCCTTCGCTCGAGCTGCGGAACTTGCTTCAGCAGAAGATCGCAGATTTCTCGCGGGTCTCCAAGGGTTTGCCGGCTTGGGAGACCGTTATCTTATGAGCGGACAGATTAAGGATGCGTTGCGCGTTTATGAGAGAGCGCTCGAATTTGATCCTGGCAATGCGCAACTTCAGGCCAGGATAGCGAGTGCGCGATTGAAAGAGGCAATGTTGCCTAAGTAGTCTATCCAAGCATTTCGATCGTGACTTCGATCGATGTCAGAACGGGACGTCGTCGTCGCCGAAGTCGGGCTGACCGCCGACGGGCTCACCGGCAGCCGGACGCTCAGTGTGAGTTTCTTCCGGGCGACCCATTCCGGCGCCCATTCCGCCGGCCATGCTGCCGCCGGCGCCGCCACCGCCGCTACCAATGAAATGTAATTCAGTGCCGTGCACCTCGAGAGTGTGACGCGCTTTTCCATCGCGGTCCGTCCACTCTTCCACGCGTAGACGACCTTCGACATAAACGGGCCGACCCTTGGTCAGGTATTGCGACGCAGTCTCAGCCTGCCGTCCCCAAAGGGTAATGCGAAACCAGGTCGTCTGATCCTGCATCTCCCCGGTCTTGTCTTTACGCCGTTCATTCGTCGCCACGGAAAAACTGCAAACTGGAGTGCCCTGCGGTGTGTACCGCAGCTCTGGATCGCGCCCCAAATTGCCGACGATAATGATCTTATTAAAGGACATGAGGAACCTCTTCTTTTTCTGGGATTGATAGAATCGTGACCGGATACTACTCGCGAAAGATACCAGAATCAAGTGCACTCAATCATGAATAAGAGACAGCTTAAAGCGGGTGCGTTGCAATTGCGATTTCTGCTACACTGAATCGCTTTCGATACGAACTAATTCGCGCAAAATGAGCACACGTGTATACATTGAAACGCTTGGCTGCCAGATGAATGTCAGCGATTCGGAGCGAGCTGCGACTGGCCTTCGCAAAGCTGGCTATGACCTGATTGACTCAGCAGAAGACGCCGAAGTAGTTCTCTTTAATACGTGTTCCGTGCGCGAGCGAGCTGAACAAAAAGTCTTCAATCGCATCGGCGAGGTTCGCAAACAGCGCGGCAACAACCAGCCGTTGGTTGGAGTCATGGGCTGTGTCGCTCAGCTTGAAGGCGAGAAAATTTTTGATAACGCCGGCGCCGTTGACTTCGTTGCCGGCACGCAAGCCACCGACCGTTTGCCGTCGTTAATTGACAGAGTGCGGGGCGGGGAAGCCCAGGTGCTCGATTTGGCTGAACGCGCCGAAGGAGAAACGTGGGACATTTCGCCCGTCGAGCGACACTCGCCTTACGTTGCCTTTGTTCCCATCATCGAAGGCTGCAATAAGTTCTGTTCGTTCTGTATCGTGCCTTATTCGCGAGGCCGCGAGAAAAGTCGTATCGCGAAAGACATAATTGGCGAAGTTCAGCGGCTCAAGAGCCTCGGCTATCAGGAAGTCCATCTTATCGGCCAGAACGTGAACAGCTACCGGCCAAAATCGCAAGATGGGCTTGATGGTTTTCCAGGGGCAACGCCATTCGCCCGCCTGTTGAGAGCGGTAGCTGCGACCGGAATTGAGCGGATTAAGTTTACGACATCATTCCCCCGCGACTTCCATCCTGATATAGTGTCCGCGATCGAAGAACATCCGAACCTCTGTGACTGGATTCATTTGCCGGTGCAGTCAGGCAGCGACCGGATTCTACAGGCGATGCGTCGAGGGCATGATGCTCGGAATTACCTGCAACGCGTTGAAAGGATCAGGAACTCGCGAAGACGGTTGTCGCTGACGAGTGACGTGATAGTGGGGTTCCCGGGAGAGACGAAAGAAGACTTTGAAGCGACCCTCAAGTTGATTGAGCAGTGTCGCTACGACAGTCTATATATCTTTAAGTATTCGAAGAGATCGGGGACACCTGCTGCTAAACTCAGTGATGATCTGACAGTCGCTGAAATGAGCGAACGGTTTCTCGAGATCGAGCGAGTCCAACGGGATATTCAGCGAGAGATTTACGCCGACTATGTCGGTCGAACGGTCAGCGTGCTGGCGGAAAAGCAGAGTGCCAGGTCCGTCGAAGATATGACTGGCCACACGACTTGTAACAAGGTCGTAAACTTTAGTGGCGGATTGGAAATGCAAGGCAAGATAATCAACGTGCTGATTACTGAAGCAAAGAATTACAGTCTATACGGTCGAGCCTGCTAGAGGTGGGGCAAGCGGTTTCGAGGTGCCGGGTATGGAAATAGAAGTAAAGATCAGGGCGCTGATGATGGATCCTAACAGCGGCACTCCGATCGTGATTCTAAAGGACGTGCAAAGCGATACGATGTTGCCCATCTGGGTGGGCGCTTACGAAGCGAACGCAATTGCTTTGGAAATAGAAAAGATTGCTCCGCCTCGACCGATGACCCACGACCTGATGCGAAATCTGATTGTCGAATTGGGAATCTCAGTTGAAAGAGTCGTCGTCACCAGCCTCAGAGACAATACTTTTTTTGCTGTTATCGAAATGCTTACCAGTGAAGGGAATCGGATGGTCCTTGACTCGCGACCGTCGGATGCAATTGCCCTCGCTTTGCGAGCCGACTGTCCCATATACGTGGACGTCGAGGTGATCAAAGCGTCTCGTAATACGAGTGCTGCCGAGGAAGAAATTGGCGCCGAGGGCGCCATCGCTGAAGAGGAATGGCCCGACGTAATTGGAGAAGCCGGCGATTTGCCGATGTAGTGATGACCAAGTCTGCTAGCGAATGATAATTGCGATTGCAAATCAAAAAGGCGGCGTAGGAAAAACAACTACGGCGATCAATTTGGCTGCAGCATTCGCCCGGCGCGGAAAAAGTGTCCTCCTGCTCGACCTCGATCCACAAGCCAACAGCTCATTGTCCTTTCTCGATCCGCTGACAGTTAATCGATCCGCATACGAACTACTCACAGATGGAATTGCGCCCGTCGAGGAATCTGTTTACCGCAGCACGATGGAAAATCTGGATATCGTTCCGGCCCGCATCAGCCTCGCTAAACTCGAGTCAAAGTTGGTTGGAGATTTTGACGCGCCGTTTCGTCTCAAGGACCGGATCGAACCGTTTCGTCAGAAATACTCAGTGATCGTGATCGACACGCCCCCGACGCTGGGCTTGATTACTGTCAACGCGCTTGTGGCTGCGAGCCACGTGCTGATTCCAATTCAGTCTTCCTACTTTGCTTTGGAAGGCACTGATGACTTGCTCGAAACGATTGAGAAAGTAAAGGCGAGACCCAATCCAAATCTGGAATTGCTGGGTGTTCTGGTGACGCTGCATGACAAGCGAACCACCCTCGCCCGGGAAGTCTTTGAACAGATTCGACGTGTCTTTGGACCAAAACTTTTCGAGACAGTAATTACCAAGAGTGTGAGGCTGGAAGAATCGCCCGCCTTCAAGGAATCGATTTTTTCCTTCGCGCCGCAGTCGTCCGGCGCAATTGAGTACGCCAAACTTTGTGAAGAGGTAATGAGCCGTGTCTAAAAGGGGACTACCAACCGGACTACAAATGCGTCATGACTCGCACTATGTCGAGGAGTTGGCGAAGCATCGGCCACAACAAATTGGCAGGCTCATAGCGATCGATAAGATTGACCCCAATCCTGAGCAGCCACGCACCGAGATTGGCGATTTGACTGAGTTGACTGCATCAATTAGCGAGAAAGGCGTGCTCGAGCCGTTGTTAGTGAAACCGTCGCGCCTCACTGGACGGTGGATGATTATCGCCGGTGAGCGACGTTGGCGAGCCGCTACCGCCGCCGGGTTGACTGAAGTCCCTTGCATCGAAATGGAAATCGACGAGCGCGCAGTTGCAGAGATTGCGCTCATCGAGAATATGCAGCGCAAGGATTTGACTATCTGGGAAGAGGCGGATGGCTTGAAATCGTTGTGCGAACGCTTTGGTTATTCGCACGAAGAGGTGGCTCGCAAAGTGGGGAAGAGCCGCACGACCGTCACGGAAGTCGTTTCGATAGCATCGATACCGGATGATGTACGCGAGGTTTGTAAGAACGCAGGAATTTCTGCGAAGTCGGTGCTGCTGCAACTGGTGCGTCAACCGGATGATGAGTCTATGCGTCGACTCGCAACGCAGATAACCTCACAGGGATTAACGCGTGAAGGCGTGCGCGAAGTCAGACGACAAGAAGCTGGCCCACGGATCGTTTCAGAGAGCAAACCATTTACGTTCCGCTACGTGCCGCCTCAAAAGGACTTCACGTTAGAGATTAAGTTCCGTAAGTCCAACGTAAGCGAAAGGGAAGTCGTCGAAGCCTTAACGCTGGCAGCAGAATCTCTCGTTCTCGAACAGCCACGAAAGGATACGGACACATCGCCTGCCGAACTCACCGAGGAACAAGTAAAAAGTTAAAAGTAGCTTTGCCCGAAAAGTCTTGAATCCCACCTGCGGCAGCTGGTGGTTAGTTCAGGTCCAGCCTAACCAATATATGATGTCGTTGTTATTGAATCCCGCCTGCGGGAGCAGGTGGATGGTTCAAGTCCCGCCTATTTCCTTTGAAAACTTGCGAGGCTGCACTTAAAACATCCCTCAGCTGCCGCTGAGGGGATTCAATGGGCCAACCCCAACCTCTCTTGTAGGTCGAACTTGAAGTATCCACCAGCTGCCGCAGGTGGGATTTAAGGCTTTCCGGGCAAAACTAGTTTTCGGGCAAAACTAGTTAAAGGAAAAAGGAAGAGCGGGCGAATGGCCTTCTACTTTTGCCTTTTTACTTTTAACTTTTTACTTGGCTACAGCTTTCTTCTTCTCCTGAGCCGCCCGCTTCTGCAATGACTTGCCCCAGCGTTCGAGCGTCGGTTGAATTGGCTTAAAGATTTTCGCTCTGAGCGTGTGCTGCTTCTCGTTCCACACTTTCAATTGCTTTTCGACGTAGAGACGAACAGCAGGTTCGACCTGAGTGCGCTTGACCGAATGACGTAGCGTGAGGTGATAGTGTTGGCCTACCAGGGAAAAGATCACCGCCGCGACGTTGCCCTTGAAGGAGAGGCGCGGAATGATGCGCTTGTGAATGGGCTTGTCGCTGGGTAGGAGGACGCCGATTGCGACTTCAAGCCACGGCCCTTTGGCGCCCTGGCGAGGATGGTACAAGCCGGGAAGCTCGGATAATTGGAGCTGACCCTTCAAACGCGGCTCTGAAATGAAGTCTACGAGCCTGACGCGCTCGATCCCGCGAGTGTGTTCGCGCGGCAAGCTGTCCAAAGCTTTTTCCACCAACTCGGTAGTGTTCTTCGGTAACTTTCCTTCGTATTGGTTCTCAACTTTGATTGGCACTAATATGAAACCCTTCTTCGCGAATAAATGACGATTATTTCAGTGACATCGCTATGCAGTCTCTCTCTGAAAAACAGAGTCCGTACTCTAGAAGATGGGTATGTCATCGTCAAGTTAACGAATCAGGCTTTCAGCACCCCTCCTAACTCCACTCCTTTCAGATCTCAAATTTCAGATCAGATCTCGATTTAGACTGAAACGGATTTGAGATTCGATCCGAGTCCGTAACGCTCAAGATGAAGTTGTTCACCGGCTGCCTGCTTAAGCAAAGCCCGAGGCGAGTTGCGCCAAATAGGGCACATAGGTGTTTATGCAACCGTGATTCATTCCGATGTCACCGGTCTGAGCGCAGAAGCTGACCACGTTTGCTTGGGCTGAACCGCTGGACGGCAGTGCCACATTCGGAGCAGACGTATAGCCAGATCCACCGTAGAGAACCTTCACACTCACGGTCTCAAATAGATCAGTGGAACCCTGTGCCAGCGCGCCCGCGCCTCCACCGCCGGAAATATAGACCGGGAGTGTAGATTCCCGCGAATATCCAGAGCCCTGATTGGTGACCTGAATGCTGGTGACAGCCCCATCTTGAATGCTCGCGGTCGCGGTCGCGCCGCTGCCAACGAGTAGGTACTGGTCGGTTACATGCGCGCACGTCAGGGTCAAAGGCCCCAGAGTGGTGGACTGCGGCGGCAGGATCGGAATGATATCCGCCGCATGAACGATGCGATAACTGTTGGGAACATAGCTCTGGTAGTACCCGACAAACATTTCCGGATTGCCTAAGGTGGGAATTGGCACGCCGAAAGAATCCGACAGTCCCGCCGCCACGCGTGGGCTGGCCAAGCTGTACATAAAAATCTCAGCGAACTTGCTGGGGAAATTGTAGGCCACGTCGAGCGCGCACAGAGTCGCCAGGGCGCCTCCCAGGCTGTGTCCAGTTACATAAACTGGAAGTTGCTGGGTCAGCCCGTTAAGGTACGCGCCAACCTGCGCAGCGATCGAGCCTCCTGCGCGTTGGCTCACAGTGGGACTTAGCTCCTGGCCCGTCGCCGCTGTCGCGCCGTTCGTGCCAATCGTATAGAGACCGTAGAAGCCACCGTGCACTGAACCAAGTCCAGCATTAAGTAATGATAGCGCGCCGGCGAAGGGCACCGGTATGGCTTCCGCATCATCGAACCATTCGGTCCACGTCCGAGTGCCGCGCAAGGCAATTACGATTATGTTTTCAGCAGAGCCATTGTTATTGGGCGTCAACGTTAACTGTACGCCGAAGCCCGCCTGTGCCTGGTAATAGTCACCCACATCGCCCGGATTTGGGCCTGGTTCGTTGGCCTCTGAGACCGTAAACCCCTGCAAGTTCGAAGCACTCACCGAGTAGCCCTGGTAAATCAACGATACGAAGTCTGAGATTGAGATTGAACCTTGATCAAATTGTGCATAAGTCAAACTACAGCACTGGCCCAGAAGGTAAGCCTTTGCCACATCAAAGGGTGCTGCCGGTGGATTTGGCGTCACGTTGCTGGTTGGTTCAACCAATGGCGTGAACGATACTGCGGGTGTCACCTTATTCATGTTGAGATTTCCTTTCGATGATGAGTGTTAAGCGTTCGTTAGCACACTAGGTGATGCCCCATCATCACCGTCAAGCCGCCGTCCTTGCGCGTGGGAGTCTCTCCGAGTCTCAGTCAAGAGAAAGGAGTGAAGGCCCTTTACTGGAGGGTGACAGAGTCTTCTTGTAACGTTCAGCAATGAACTTTGCCACCATGAAGGAAAAATCGTTAAATGTGAGTTCATCAACTTGCAGATCTGCATTCTCACACATCATCCCGAGATTTTGTTGAAACTTCTGATATTCCTGAAATATCAGGTCTCCGCCCGGCAGGGGATGCCTCTTCGTCCCAATGGCGTCGTTTAACCAGTTGCGCACGTGGCCGATGACTTTGCCAGGCCGGTTGGAGTGGGCTTTGATGTCTCGCCCCGAGAGATCCGAAATGAACTTCTGGGACCGGCGCTGATGGCTCTCCATGATAAGGTGGTTCTTTGATCTGTATAGACCACAGCCGGCGCTCTTAAAACCCATATCTAGGCCTAATTCAAACGGCATGTTGAATCGGGGTAGTTGGTGACTTTGCTGGATTCTGGAGAGATCATGGATGCCGTACTTACAACTGCCGATTAGGCGCACAATTCGCCCATATCGATCATCCCCAGCATCCATCTCGAGCGTACACCGGGCACGAAATCCGAGCAGGTGGACAGTAAAGACAATGGAGTGAAATAGCGGCCAGTAATCGGCGTCGAAGGGGCAGTTTATGAAGACGTTTCGATGAAAAGGAGAGGCTGGATTTTTCATATCGGTGCGGAGAGAAGACACCTCCATAATTGGGTTAGGGCTAAGGCAGTTGGTACTGCATTAGCCCTAACCACTAATCGCCTAAATGCTTGTGAGAGAGCTAGTCTTTCATTCTCGCCACCACGGAACTGACTGCAGCCGACAACACTCTTTTGCTGGTCGTAGTCTGGGAGGGAAACAGAACACGGAAATTGCCATTAATCTCAGTGTATGCCGATTTCCGCTTCTTCCTGGTCGCCCGTACTGCTGCTTTACGCTTCGAGTTTTCCATGGGGGGCTTTCGTGCGACTCGTGCTGGTTTTATTTCCTTGCTTCGCATCCTTCGATCCCCTTTCAGGGGAGTATGACAATATGATGACTGGCCTGGGATCAGTACTCCTGTATTTCTTCAAGAGCATTCCAACTGGAACGTCATACGAACAATCAGGGTGAGAGTCAAGTTACGCCCTCAACTAAGCTTCACTGGTTGTAATTGCCTCGTTGTTGAAAGAGGGAAGCTGCTTGGATTTGTCTGAAATGCTCTTTGTTTTAGCAAAAGACGAGATCACAGCGATTCCTCGTGGAGGTTAGGTGAGTCTCGAGTGAAAATCTAACAACCTCTACTTTAGAAGTTGTTGACGGCTTAACCACCTCTCGGTTAGACTCAACAGCGATGATTAAGTCCAACCTCCAGGCTTACCGAAGGCAACTCGAAGAGCAGTTGACCCTCGTCGACGAGCTGCTTCGGAACTTCGACCGGATAGCTGGAGTGCCGAGCGACCTTTTCGAGCCTGACATCGGAGCTGGAGTGTCACCGCTGAGGTCGGTTCCCAATCCATTTCAACCTCAAGCAGTCCCGAACGTGCGAAAACAAACACGAGTCCGCGGCGTTCTAGCTGCTGTCAAAGAGATAATCGAGGAGTTGGCAGAACCATTCGACAAAAACGATCTCATGGCTAGATTAAAGGATAGAGATCCTGATCTTGCTGCCAACATCAGTACCGCAAATTTGCGTAACACTCTAAGAATCTTGACCAGACAAGGTGTAATTCGGGTGCAGACCGAAGCCACGAGTACAAAATGTGCGCGCTACATCGCCAAACGAACCGCCGCCTAATCCCCAGCGGAGCGGTACGCCATGAAATCCTGCTCATTAGTGAACTCATAGATTTCTCGAGTCTGTTTCCGGTCACAGCTTCAATCAAATAAAATTCTTTCCGTCGTCACCTTAAGGCGAGAAGACAACTCGTTTGGAGTTTTGAGTCTGATAATAGAGATTATGTATCCACGGGGTATCAACGTATCCACGTATCCACGTATCCACGTATCCACATATCCACAGATAACGGTTTAGATCTTACGATTGTTGGGATTACGTCGGGTACGGATTAAGGGGAGTTTTATGGGATGGAATATGTTTGACCTCAAGCCGCTTGACGAGGAAACCCGTCGTGACTTGCGTGAGATATCCGCGGAGCGTGCGTTTGCGCGACGGAAAGAAGCCTTAGACCTCTTCTATACTCTCCGGAAGGATTTTGGCGATGCCTTCAGCGAATTGGAGGTCATCGTGCTGAAGCCGCTGTGCGAGACCTGTGCTGGCCACCGCTCGATTGCGCTTCCAGGTTTTGGATTGGACAAAGCTACGATCGCTGCGGTATTGCCTGGATACCGTCCGGAGCAGCTTCGCATGTACGACATGACGAACCATCATTTGCACCTTTTCCCTTATGCACGTCCCGACGATGAAGACGGGTTCGCGATCTCTTGTTTCAGCTGCGGAGACCGTGTGGACCAAAACAGTGACGATGGGGACGAGCTTTTCGCGGTTGAGCCAGAGTCGTTCTGCGAATACTTTGGTATCGAGGATGAAGGTCCGAAGAAACCCGACGGTGATTTACGCGAGGAAATCCGGGAGTTATACGGAAATCTTTGTTACCGCTGTGGATCCACAAAAGACATCACGATAGATCATATTGTGCCAAAGAGCGCGGAAGGTCGTGGAATCCCGACAAACCTTCAGCCGCTCTGCAGAAAGTGCAACCAAGAGAAAGCGGACAGAGTCCCAGAAAGACTGATTCTTGCCCTCGACTTCTTAACACGGCCAGCACCGTGGGACAGCTACGAGGGACTCATCTGGTAGAGTAATCTGAGCCACTGTCAGGTTAGCGAACAAGGCGTATTTATGAATAAGAGTCCATGGCCCGGCAATTATGTTGAACATCGCACTCCGTCGATTTCCAACGTAGCGGATTTGGAGCGCTGCTTAAAAGATGCCAAGGATGAAAGACCACTTCAATCATGTTTGGCCGCAACTCCTGCATTACTAAAGCCGTTAGTGCCAATGGTAGCGGACGTTTGGTGCTTCGACCGACCCTCATTCGGTGGCGAACTGATTCCGGATTTCCTTCTAGCGAATAGGCTCTCCACCGGAATCAGGTGGACCTATGTTGAATTGGAGAGTCCTAACGCAAGGGCGTTGAACAATGCTGGAAAGCGTCAGGGATCTTGAATACTGCCCTCTCACAAATAAGAGACTGGCGAATTTGGTTGCGAGAGAACATCGCATATGCGCGCATGCATCTGGGATGGGAGGGCATCGACGCAGAGTGTCAGGCCGTTGTCGTAATTGGTCGGCGGTCAATGATTTCGGGAAAACATATTTTGAAATACCAAGCGTTGTCACAGTCTAACGTAACAGTCATGTCATACGATCGACTAGTCGAATTAGCCAAGGGTCTGTCAAATTGAGGAGTCGTACATGGAGAATCCTGAAGTAGGAAATTTCTTTACAAATACAAGTGTAAATATTCTTGGCAACTTACAGCTTCGTGAGCCTCAGCGGGATGCGTATCAAGCGATCTTTCAGCACTTTGAAGAGGATGACGACGCGTGTTACGTGCAGCTTCCAGTAGGATGCGGCAAGAGTGGTCTGATGGGGCTCACGCCATTCGGCGTTACGACTGGAAGGGTGCTGATTGTCGCCCCAAACCTTACCATCAGGAAGACAGTTTACGACGAGCTTGATGTCTCAAACCCAGACTGTTTCTTCAGCAAGCGGGGCGTTCTCTCGACTCAAGATGGACCCTTTATCAGCGCACTCAAAACGGGAGCGAATATCCACGATTGTGATAACGCTCACTTTGTTATTGCCAACATCCAGCAATTCGCCGGCAGTAATAACAAGTGGTACGAACAGTTGCCGCGAGACTACTTTCAAATGATTCTCGTCGATGAAGGACATCACAATGTCGCTGAGACTTGGCGAAAATTATTTGACTACTTCAACGACGCAAGAATTATTTCGTTCACGGCTACTCCTCTGCGTTCCGACGGCAAACGCGTATCTGGTAAGAAGGTTTACTCGTATAGTTATGTGCGATCGATGATGATGGGGTTTATATCGCCGATCGATGTCGTTTACGTGGCTCCGCGGACTATTTCATTTACCGCGCAAGGCAGCACCAAGACTCTGACCCTAAAAGAAGTTCTCGAGATGAGGGACAAGGATTGGTTTAGTAAAGGCATTGCGCTGTCCGAAGAATGCAACCGCCACATTGTTCAAGCTTCAATTCGACAACTCAATGAGGTTAAGAAGCATGGTACCCCCAGGCAGATCATTGCCGCCGCCTGTTCTATTCGACATGCTACTCAAGTTGCGGCGCTGTACCACGAACACGGCCTGAAAGCGGAAGTCCTTCACAGCGATCTTACCCAGGAAGAGAGGGATAGAATTGAAGCTGCGCTTCGCTCTGGGCTGACCGACGCGGTAGTTCAAGTGCAGATATTAGGAGAGGGTTACGATTTGGGGACGCTTTCCGTTGCGGCCGTCTTTCGTCCCTACCGGAGTCTTTCACCATACATTCAGTTTGTAGGTCGCATACTTCGCCTTGCGAATCCACAAGCGTCTGCTTCGGCTGCTAACCGCGTTTATCTTGTCTCTCATGTCGGATTGAATGATGAACGCTGGTGGATCGACTTCACAAATTTCGATCGAGACGACCAGACTTTCTTTGCTGAGTACTTAGCAGGTTCCGAAAGTGAGATTGAAGAAGAGGGTTCGCCACGTCTGACGTTACGGCCTTTTATGCGCGTTCTCGAAGAGACAGTTGAGAAATATGTGCAGAAGGCGTATCTAAAGGACATAGACGAAACAATGGTGGATGAGTTTCTGAACACAATTAGAAGCAAAGGCTTTGAGCCAAGCGAATTTGGCCTTACAGAAGAGATGGTACGAGCAAGACTTCAAATCTCAACCAGTGCACAACGTGAGCTAATTCCCTTTTCGCCGCCCGTCCAACCACAACGGAAAAAGGAGGCGTTACGGACGCGTGTCTATCAGGAAGCCAGATCAATCGCCGACGTAGTAATTAACCGGCTCGGTCTAAAGCATCCAGGACGGAACTTGATCAAATGCTATCCGGGACGCGGGCCGAGCAATGCCGCAATCCTGATTACTCTCGCTCAGGGCGTTCAAAACAATCGTATGGGCATTTCGGCCGGTGAACGAGACAATGCGTCCCTTGAGCAGCTACAGACTGCTTTAGACGCCTCCGCGGACATCGCTGACCAGTTAACTAGCATGGTAAGAAATGCAATGGAGGCTAAGAATGGCAAAAGTAAAGTCGCTGATTAAAAGGTATTCCGTCGAAGTAGCGCTTCACAAGCGAACGTGCACACACACGCGGAACCCCATTCCGAAAGGCCATCTCTGTTTGGTGGTATTTGATGGGCCAAGAGATCGACATCCTTACAGTACGGACGTAGCGGCAAAAATGATAGCGCAAGCCCGAACCGCTCTCGACGAAATGGAGGAAAGTCTGGGATTGACATAAGGCGCGAGCGTTTTATGCGGCGAGCTCATTTCTACCATCGATCTTTGATTTAGCGCGCGTGTTTATTTTTCGGATTATCTCGTGAAGAGATGACCGATTAACTTTTAAGCGGTTGGCTGCCTGGCTTATGTTCCCACTCATACGACTCTTTACCGCGTCGATCATGCTGCCCCGGACCCGATAGGAGAACTCCTCGATGCCTTCACCTGGGAGAAGAGTGCTACACGAATCGGGAAGACTGATTGTGTCCGCCTCGAGATTCTTAAAGCGACTTAACTCAGCGCGAACATGTTCGGCACCGATCGTCTGACCGTTAGTGTAACAAGCGAGTCGCGCCAGGACGTTGTGCAACTGACGAATATTTCCAGGCCAGTTATAGGAAGAGAGTTCCCTGAGGGCGCGTTCATCTATTCGCAACGGTTCGGAAGATCGCGCATTAGCTTGCTCGGCTGCGAGTTGCTGGTAGACCAGTCCCCGGATGTCATCTTGTCGTTCGCGCAAGGGTGGAATGTCAAGCTCGAAGACCGCAACACGGTAATAGAGGTCTTCACGAAACGCACCTATTCTTACCATTCGTTGAAGGTTGCGTGACGAGGCTGCGAGGATCCGGACATCACAATGAATGTCTTTCGTACCTCCGAGCCGCCGGATTTTTTGTTGGTCAATTGCCTTTAGAAGTTTAGCTTGGAGTTCAAGTTTGAGTTCGCCGATTTCGTCGAGAAAGAGGCTTCCTTTCTCCGCGGCTTCAAAGAGACCTTTCTTCCGATTCATAGCACCAGTGAAAGCGCCTCTCTCGAAGCCGAACAGCTCGCTTTCAACAAGAGTGTCAGGTAGGGCCGCGCAGTTAATGTCGACCATGCACGCGGTTGCTCGTGGACTGCGCAGGTGAATGATTTCAGCGAGGGTGGTCTTGCCAGTTCCGGATTCGCCAGTTATTAACACTGGATGATCTGAATGCGCCACCCGCGTCATTTCGTCATCGAGATAGAGCATGAAGGGGTCTGATCCGGTCAATCTTGTCTCGGATGTATGGTTGGCCAGGTCAGGCAAAGCCGTCACGTGCGTGGTAGCTGATCTGCCTGTTCGATTACCGCCGGCGAAGCTGAAACGGACTACACCGCTCCAATGTTTGCATGGGTTAAGCGGTGAATGGTGTCGGGACTTGTACGTAATCGGACTTCCGGAAATAAGCCGCGGAGAAGTCACCTTCTCCGCGGCCCTGCTTGGATACTCTGTGTCTGCCACCTGCCGTCCAGTCTTAACGGCCGGCGCGGGTACAATTTGATCAGTCCGGGCACAGCGGCAAGACAAAACAAGCATCCGTCTGCAGGTGCTTAGTAACTGAAAAACACACGCCTTCAAAGACTACGCGGTAGTTGCCGCCTTTTGCGCCTCTGGCATACAGCACTACCTCCCTTGAAACGCAGCTTGGTCGTCCGTTCGCACATGGAGGCACAGATCCAAAGCATAGAGGACCCGACGGAATTATTTGCGCTGACGGCGTGCCGTCAGGCAGCGTCGGGACTGGCGTGCCATCCATGTTTGTGATGTGAATCTGGCCAACAGAGAGATCGTCAAACGCGAGGTTTGTATAGCAGTTGCACACAGTGATGCAGAGCGTCTCGACATCATTGGTTTCCAGGCAGTCGCATTTGCTGTCGCCCCACTTAACTGAAAAACAAGGCTTGATCTTCGGCAACTCCAGCTCGATGCAGTGGGGCCGTCGTGTCGGAGCGGTTGACGCACCCATGCAGGCGCACCCGGTCTGGTTCGCTCCAGTGATATCCGGGCAGTGGCAATCATACGACTCAAGGGTATTGAACTTACTGGCACAGTCTTTCGCCAACAGTGCGTTTTGTTCCTGGTTGATTTGCTCACAGCTCTTGCACTCAATCTGGTAGTCGTTGTTGCGTCCTTCGGTGACGCCTTCAGGCGGGATCCCAACATGGGTGCTACCCAGATTAGTTGAGCCGATTGTGAAGGTCCCGAGCGCGGTGAAGTCAAATCCTCCCAGAGTTGAATTGATACCCGGAATGGTATTTGGGTCAATATCAAAACAATAGCTGCTTCCAGTCCCGAGCGCGCCACTCGTCAGCGTCTGTATCAAACTGCCATTCTGATAAATGCCAAGTTTGATTTCGACTTGTCCGACAATGGGCTGGCCGGTTTTAGGATTCTTGGCCGTGGGTAAGTTATAGGCAAAACATATCTTGCCTTGGCCGCAGTGGCTGCTTTTCTCGCAATCGTAGCTTATTGTGCCTGAGGGTGAACCCTTGCAACTGCCGCAAAAACTATCGATGTATGCATACGCTGACTTTCCGATAAAGCAATCGGTGACAACGAACTCGATCGTGACGACCTTGCCGATTTGTCCGGACAGGTCGATTTGTGCACACGACCAATCTTTATAGACGCTGTCACCATCGCTAAGCCCTCCCAACGCACTCCACATCGGGTTTGTACCTGCATACGCCAGTGTATTTGAACCATTACCAAAATCGAATGCTCCGGTGATCGTGTTTCCGCTGGCATCCGAAACACGTACCGTGAATGAAGCACGACCGTGTGGGCACTTCATGACCAGGGCGTACCAGAAAGTTATATACGCATTCGCCGAACCAACTAGTAGAGTCTTTGATAAGAGAGAACAAGGATCTCCAACAGCGCCAACATCGTTTCCAATTCGCACCGCGCCATTTGATCCAGGGGCGGTAGTCGAGAGCGTTGCGACGTTGGGATCAAATCCCGGCCCCACCCAGGTTTGATGTGCGTTGGCGCTGGTAATTAGACCGGATGACCAACCGGAAGTGAAACTCGCAAACGGAAAGCTAACATTCATATTCAGCGGTACGGGGCCGGACGCTCCCTGCCATTCGTTCGTGTCCAATTGCGACTCAAAATCGCCGTTGCCACAAGGCGTCATATTTCCCAAGGTCGGCTTATACTTTTTAGCCGGGTTGGCCTCGATCTCCTGGGTCCGCACTTGTTCCGCCTGGGCCCGGTTCAGAATCTGAACAAAATTCTCCGGCTTCTTAAAGTCGCATTCCAGATTGTCAAATTGTTTCTTCAGTTCGGCTTGACGCTCTTTGGGTAATTCAGGATTTACCGGGTTAGCGGTGTTTGAGTCAGCAGGTTTGTTGGGGTCCATTTCAATCCTCCGTGTCTACCAGTGAGAAGAAAGCCCGCAGGTTGAAAGGCATTCTTGAGTGCGCGAGGGCCAACGCTAGTGGCTCGATGAAGCAAGATGGATGCAAGAGCTTGCTTCGAGTTACAGCCTGCATCTATGAGTGAGTTCGCTCCGCGAAACGTAACGCTGCCGTAGACAAAACATCACGCCGAGTGCAGAGAGTAAGATTTCGGCTCACGCAGGATATGGCGGAACCAGGGCCTCCTACCTTCTGATCGGCCCGTCAGGAGATTTGCGCAAGGTGTACGCGTCGTCATGACAATTACGTAATAGTACGCTAGCTAAAACGGACTACGGGCCTCCAGTATTTGCAATGGGTTAGCGCGCAGAACGTGTCATTACTTTTACGTAACCGGACTATGTTTTTCGTCTAGGAGGTTGGGCCAGAGTGGGCTGTCGAACCGCTCACGTTCAGGCTCGGAACTATAGCTTTTTAGACACTGTTCCATTTCCTGATGAAACCTAAGTTAACTCAAAAGGAAATTAGCTCATATTTGGATTTAGTTCGATAAGACACTCAATAAATGGCTTCTATTCGGTTGACCTGCTTTTGTGATGCTCCATGGCAACAGCCCACGCTTCTTCCAGCAGGCCGTCAATATTGGACCAAACGCCAAGGAGGTCTTGCAATATCTTTCGTGGCGCTGGGGTTGTTGCCAGGAATGCCAAACTCTCAAGCAGGAACGCTAGCCGTTCGGAGCTCGCGGGATGCTCTTTTGGATATGGCAGGATCGAATCGCGCTCCATCAAAGCGAGAGATTTGAAGAAAAGCAATGGAGACACTACTGCCAAATAGAGATCAGTGGCATTCGCATCGCTGAGGAGGACAATCTGCGCGAAGAAGTCCGCGATATGCTCAACATCTTGACCAGTCATTTTATCGGGTAGTGTAGCAACGAAAAATGGTTCCCGATGGTCCATCAAAAGATGAGCGTACTCATGTCCAACGATGAACAATTCGATGGAGTCGACAATTGAGTGAACCGGGCGCCAAAGGTACCAGCCTGGCGCTGCTATATGGACTGGGGCACTCGTAGGATCGCGGCGATCGCGAATTGCCTGTATCAGCTCTGAAAGATGCTGCGTTCCCAGCAAGAATTGTTCGGCTGGAGGTCGCACGCCGATTCTCAAACCACCATCTGGAGTCCTGTCGGAAATACATTGGCATACGCTCTTTGCGAGGAGTTGAATAAACACCATCAAGTGTGAGTGAACTGCAATTAGCGACGTCGCGCCAAAGAATGAGGCGTTGAATGCGTTCAGACTCGTTTCACCCAGCGTGCCTATGACTGAATCTTCAAGAGGAGTAATTTCGAGTCTCGACGTCGCCGACTCGACGCGTCTGAGAAGGTTTGTCATGATTGCCAGCGTGCTGACATCTTGATGCGGCCGACCTGACGCGGGGGTCGACATCTCTCTCAGAACCTTATCCCATGATTCGGACCAAACGCTCCGCATTTGTTTGGGTAAATCGCTTTCTCGAATACTTCGAGACACAGACTCGAGAGAGGACGCAATGTTAGTGTCTAGAATAAGTGAGTGCGGCGCGCCTGCCTGAAATCCGGAAAGAAGATCCATGCCCAAGCGCGCCCCTTCGGAAACCTCCGGGGCCGAACTATCGTTTCCGGTCTCTTGATCTGACGAAGATTTTCCAGAGCGTTGATGTCTACGTCTTACAGGGCGTTTGGACACGGATGTATTCCCCGGCACAAGACACGATGACAAGAGCTTAATGTGGGCCTCAACAGGCAAACTGTAGTAGCGGAGCTTACCGACTGCTTGTCGTATTTCTACCGCAATCGTCCGGCAGTTCTCCTGCTGTTTCTTAGGGTCTGTGTTATTTCCCTCGCTCTGCGCTCGCTACTCGGTACTCGGACCTCTGCACACCAGACACTACGCGACAAACTTATAGCCATGGCCGCGGATGGTGAGAAAATGGCGCGGCTCCTTGGCGTCGCGTTCCAGCTTCTGTCGCAATAAGCCAACGTGAACGTCAACGGTGCGGGTCAGTATTCCAGTTTCATAGCCCCAAACCTCGCGCAGCAGCTCATCGCGCGAGAGCGTGGCGCCCCGGTGGGCGATGAAGTAAGAAAGCAGTTGAAACTCGCGCGCGGAGAGTTCGACCAGCTTGCCGTTGTTAAGCACCTGAGTGCTCCGAAAGTTCACAGTGACAGAGCCAAAGCTGAACGCGTCGAGCGGTTCCGCTGCGCTCGCTGTGGTCTGACTGCGTCGCAGCAATGCTTCCAACCGCGCCAGCAGCTCGAGCGGCTCGAATGGTTTGCAAAGATAGTCATCCGCGCCCAGCTTCAGGCCCAGAACTTTGTCGATTACCTGACCACGCGCCGTCAGCATCAGGATCGGCGTCGTGATACTTTGCTGCCGCAGATCGCGGCACACGTCAAAGCCGTTTTTGCCCGGCAACATGATGTCCAGAATGATCACGTCGAAGTAGCCTTCGCGGGCCCGCGCCAAACCCGTCAAGCCATCGGCGGCCGTCTCAACGCGATAGTTCTCCGCATTGAGCAGATCCGTCAGGGCCATCGTGATGCCTGAGTCGTCTTCAATCAGCAGGATCTTGTTTGGCATTGTCGTGTAAACAGGGGCTAAAGTTTTGGAGTGCGGTAACTGTTACCGCTTTTGTCAGCGGCCCCGTCTCTTTTTTTTCGCGGCCGGCGGCGGCGACAGGTCGCCGCCGGCCAAAGCGGTGACAGGTCACCGCACTCCAAATAGACTCTCAGGAAAGCGGTAGATGCAAGGTAAACGATGTCCCGTGTGGCGCTGACTTCACCGTGACGCGGCCGCCGAGGGCGCGCAGGTTACGCTCCACGAGACACAATCCCAGTCCAGCGCCGCTAGTCGTCGTGCCATCCACACTCTGTCCGCGATAGAAAGGTTCGAAAATATGCGGCAGATCCCTCGTCGCGATTCCGGGCCCGCGGTCAGCAACAGTGATTTGCACTTCCCTGCCCTTGGCGCCTTGCGCAGCACACGCGGCTACACTCAACCACTTACCTGGTGCCGCGTACTTCAGCGCATTCTCAAACAAATTCTTCAGCGCACTTTCCAACGCTGGACCATCAGTGAGCACCAGAGGCAGATCTTCGGCAAAGTGCTGCTCGATTTGCCAACCATCTTCCGCGAAAGCCGCCGCGTACTCGGCCAAAGAGCGTTGGGCGAGCTCAGCCACATTCGTCGGTTGGGGATCATAAACTCGACGACCCGATTGAATTCCCGCAAAGCTAAGCATTCGCTCGATCTGATTAATCAGCCGGCGCGCTTCACGCTGAATGACGTCACCGTATTGTTGCACCCGGCTCGGGTCCTGGATCGTGCCCTGCGATAAATTGTAGCTCGTCGATTGAATGACGGTCAGCGGCGTGCGCAATTCGTGAGAGACGCCCGCCACGAACTCCATCTGTTGTTGCGCCAAACGACGCGCGCGCACCGTGGCCAATATCAACATGACTGAGGTGCCGGCCAACAGCACGAGCATCCAGAAATTCAGACCAACGGCGTGCTCACGCCAATATTCGATCAGCTCTTCATACGAACCGGCTTGGCTTTTCACCACCAACACCCAGGCGCCGGCGCCTCCGCGACCGTCCGCAACCTCAGCAAGCGGTACGCCGGGTGAACCCGATACGATTGGTTGTTGGTCTGCCAGAGGTGACATCACTTGAAGATCCTGCGGAAGATTTGCGTCCAGCAAGACAATGCCCGCGTCAACCTGTGCCAACGATTCGATCGTCACCGTTGGCTCCAAGGCATAGATCAGGCTCAAGGGATCGCGGGCAACGATTGCCGCCTGAGTACGCGCACCAGCAAAATGTCGCGCCACTAATTCGGGAAGAAGATGCTCGCGGAGATACGCGCGATCAAATTCAAGAAAACACCATCCCGTGAACCGTTGTGATTCCGGTATAGGCGAGGCAGCAGTACCGATCGGAAATATCAAAACCGCGGTGCCTTGAAAAAACGAAATAATAGCTCCGGTCGACAAAGGCGTGGTCAAGATGCCGGATGAACTTCCCTCCTCCTCCAAGACGCGGCGATAACGCATAAACTCGGTGGGCCAGTCTGCCCTCTTGAATTGGTTTTCGCCGGTCGGCAGCCGTCGGAAGACGACGCCCTGCTCGCTTTTTGTGCCGATGCTGATCGAGGCGAGTAGTTGAGGACGGTCAGAGTTGCTGTGCCATCGATTAGAATTCTCTACCAGATAGGACTCGAGCGCGATATCGTTTCTTTCGTTCGGCGTTGGCCGCAAGAAAGGCAGCGGTTGCAGCAGGGCGGCTCGGAAATCGCCTCGGAAGTTCCGTAGCGTTCTCTCCACGTCGGCGCGGCGTTGCCGCCGAACGGCATCGCTCATGCGATTGATCCCGCGAAATTGAAGCAAGCCGGCGAGCACCGTGACCAGCAAGACCGCCACGCAAACCAGCACCAGCCAATTTCTTCTGACGCGTCTCATCCAATCGAACATCGCTCGCATTATAGCTGTCGAATCTGATCATCGGCCTCGACTTCGGACCAGGAATTTACCTCGTCTTTACAAAATGGTGATCACTTTACCTACAGTTTACAAATCCATGCCGACCTTTCGCTTAGCATTGCCGTATATCCTTGCAGTTCCACAAATCAAAAGGAGAGCCAATGCGAAAACTAGCAATTCTAATCATCCTTGTTGCGACAGCCGTCGTCGCGATGGCGCAGGAACCATCGAAAGCCGCCGCCCCGCAGTCTGACGCGAAAAAGGCTTTCGAAAAAATGAAAACCCTGGCGGGTTCGTGGCAAGGCACGGTTATGGACATACCGATCAACTTCACGATTCGCGCCGTGTCCAGTGGGACCGCGATTCTGCATGAGGGGGATACAAGTGGAGGAGGCCCCCCAAAACATGAGATCACTATGTTCTACGTGGAGGGGGAGCGTTTGCTCGCGACCCACTATTGTGACGCCGGGAATCGTGCTCGCTGGGAGGGGAAAATGTCGCCGGATGGAAAGGCGATCGAGTTCAGTTTTCTCGAGGTCGCCGGACCGACGCGGGGAGGCTACCTGAAGGATATGGTGATCACAATGATCGACGCCGACCATCATGTCGTAGCATTTACTTTCGTTATGCCAGACGGTAAGCCGGTTCAGTTGCGCGGCGAATTTCAACGGACGAAGTAACTGAGCTGACATCAGGGGCCGAGTCGCGACGTTATCGGACTTACAGACATCAGGAAGGTGGTAAATCATGTTAAAGCCAATCTCGTCATCCGCCGCGGCGCCGATCGCGTACGTCATACTGCGGATCCTCATCGTCGTGAACTGGTTGGGCGGCGCCGCGATCCTCGCTCTGCTGGTTGTTATGCCGAACGAGCAATGGATCATGACCGCATTCAAACTCTCTCCTTCGCCTGATGCAGCGCGGCTGGTCATGGGCCTGCGCGTGATCGCCGTGCTCGGTCTCGCCGCCACTCCACTCAATCATGTCGTCCTGAAGCGGCTCCTGGCGATCGTTGAGACGGTTCGCGCAGGCGACGCATTCGTCGCCGCGAACGCGTCCCGGTTGCAGGCGATCGCCAAGGTGCTGCTCGTGCTCAATCTTCTCAGCATTGTGATCGGCGCAATCGCCAAGAGCGTTTCGAGTCCGGCACATCCGCTTCACATAAATGCCGGTTTTTCAATCAACGGCTGGCTCGCCGTACTCCTCACGTTTGTGCTGGCTCGTGTGTTCGCGGAAGGCACGCTGCTACGCGAGGAGGTGGAAAAGACAGCGTGATAGCGATCGCAGTCAAAGGTCGACGACCTACTCAACTACCGAGGAAGGGGTCGATGAACGTCCTCTGAACGCGGACGTCATACACCTGGTGAAGAGCACATACAAATCTAACAAGGATGACTCAAATGAAACCTAACGTTTTGTTGACCATCGCGTCTCTGCTTTTGGTCCTCTTGCTTACGTTTCACCTGGCGGACGACATCGTACGCGGGTTTGAACCGGGAGGGCTCTCAAACCTGGTGGGCGGGGTGCTCATCTCCGTCGTCTGGCTGTACGGAACGCTGGTGCTGGCCGAACGGCGCTCGGGGTACATCATCATGCTCCTCGGGTCGCTCTTGTCGCTGGTCGTCCCGATCGTCCACATGAAGGGGAAGGGTGTCGGCGTCACCAGCAGGCTCGGCAATTCCAGCGGACACTTCTTCTTCGTCTGGACGCTGATCGCGATCGGCGTGATAGGCCTCTTCTCCGCCATCCTCTCAGCGCGCGGACTGTGGAGCCTGCCCTGGCGCCGGTCCCAATAGTGCAAAGAACCCAAACCTGGTGACGAGGAACAATTCGTGATCGCGTGTTCGATTGCGGAGACCGCGTTTCGGTAGTGCTCTAATTTGGAGTGCGCCGACCTGTCGGCGCTTTCGGCGCTGCGACCTGTCGCAGCAAGTTGTCGAAAACAGCCTATTATCAAAGCCCGCGGCGTCGAGCCGCTGCGGGCGAAAGCGTTGACAGGTCATCGCACTCCAAACTTAGGGCGCTACCTGCGTTTCCAAAACATTGACTTTGGCAGGCGCGAGCCTTATTGTGGCTGCCATAAAGTGGGTTTCCAGGGTTGAAAGGCTGGTCCTCAGAGCCTGTGAGTAGTAAGCGTCCTCGCAACTTCTCCTGACCAACCATTTATTGCGTCTCATTTGCTGTCGCGCGATCTGACCTTTCTCAAAACTAAGAAGATCGCCCCAGCTGGAATTAGAAACTCTAACTCGTAAGGCTAGACGAAGCCGGCGGGACCTCAAGAGCAGTTAATACTGGCAGTAGCTTCTCTTCTCACCAGCCGGTAGTTCAAGAAACCTCTTCTCCTACTTGTCACCGTTTCTGATCTCTCTTTCCTGATTCCCTTTCTGGGATCAGCCGCAAGCGAATCTCTGTTCGCGTAAAGGAGGCTGGATATGGCTCAACGGATGTTAGTTGCGCGCAAGGCGACGTTTGTTCTGGCTGCTCTATTGATAGTGGCAGCGCTGCTCGTCGTGGTCGGACGATCAAATGCGGTGAGTACTTCAGGCTCGGAATCTGAGCCTTTTTGCCTGTCGGATGAACTGCTAAGCCGGAGTCTGCGGAGCGATCCGGCACTCCAAAGAAAGATGGATGAGCAGGAAACCGCGATTCGGAAGTATACCAAAAGCCATCCTGATACGCGGCAGATGACCACTTCAAATTTCATTATTCCAGTGGTTGTTTACATCGTTCACCAGGGCGGCCCCGAAAACATCAGCGAGCAGCAGGTGAACAGCCAGATAGCAGCCTTGAACGCGGCATTCAGCGGACGCGGCGTCCAATTCTGTCTAGCCACGACACAAGGCGCAACGCCTTTGCCGGGTTCTCCAACGCCGGGCATCATCAGGATTCACAGCTCTCTCACGAATCACCTTACCAGCCAGGAGAGTTCATTGAAGGCGCTCTCCACTTTGCCGGGTGACAAATACCTGCGAATTTGGGTGGTCAATGATATCGACAATCACAGCGGCGTTGTTGGCTATGCGCGCTTTCCCGGCGGCGCGCCGGCTTTGGAAGGTATCGTCATGCGCTACGATGTCTTTGGCAATGCGGCGAGCTGCGGCTGCTCGAATCTGCTGCCCAAGTATGATCAGGGGAAGGTTCTGGCCCACGAAGTCGGGCACTACCTCTATCTGTATCATACTTTTCAGAGCGGTTGTTCCGGAGTCTCCCCAAGTGATTGCGCGACACTGGGCGACCGGGTCTGCGATACGCCGCAGATCGCCGTCGCTGACACCGGCTGTCCCAGCTCACCAGTGCTGAGCTGCAATAACACTCCGGCCTTAATTGACAATCATATGGATTACACCAACGATCTTTGCCGCGACGACTTCACGGCCGGGCAGGACATGCGCATGCTCGCGACCCTCAACTCTGTTCGCCAGCCGCTCGTTTCGCCGGCCAATCTCGTCTTTACCGGCGTGCAGTGCGCCGGGATGTTCAACGCAGCTTTCGTGGCCAGCAATTTTAATCCCTGCACGAATCAGAATGTCACGTTCGATGCGCTTAACGTTAGCGGCGGCGCCTATGTTTGGGATTTCGGAGATAACAGCACAACCAACGGCGATCCGGTAACGCACGCGTACACGACGGCTGGAACGTACAATGTTACGCTGACCGTGACGAGCGGAGGCAACTCAGTTTCCATCAGCCAGCAGGTCTTCGTCACAGCCTGTGCTCCGATCAGCAGCAGCCAGGCGAATTGGTATTTCGGCGGGAACGCCGGACTTAATTTCAGCACGGGCGCGCCGATCGCGGTTTTGGACAATGGGATTAGCTTCGCAGAGGCTTGTGTTACTCAAAGCGATGCCGCCGGAAACTTGCTCTTCTACTCGAATAGCGTGAAGGTGTTTGACAGGACCCACGCGCAGATGGCTCCGGGCACGCTGTTGAGCGGAGACGACAGCGCTTCGAATGGCGCGATTTCGATTCCCGATCCCGGCAATGCGAACCGCTACTATCTCATCTACAGATCTCTCGTAGCAGGGTTTCCCCGTCTGAGTTACACCATCGTGAATTTCGGCAATCCAACATTTCAGAATGGCGAACTGACCTCGATAGATACCTTGATTGCAGCACCGGCTCCTATCGGCGGCGAGCAGATAACCGCCGTTCCAAATTGTGCCGGTACCGGTTACTGGCTGATCGCGCACTCGACCAGCCCTCAAAGCGTCTTTTTCGTGTTCTCTTTGACTGCAGGCGGCATCAGCTCTCCGGTTTCTTATCCCGGAGCGCTGCCGAGCAGTATCGGGATATTGAAAGCATCACCCGACGGCACAATGATCGCGCAGACCGGGCAATCCCACGACGCCGCCGTATTCAATTTTGATCGTGCTACCGGCGCCATCACGCCGCGCTACAACCTCGCGACCGGAAATGCCGGTTGCTCATTCAGTCCTGATTCCAAGTTGCTGTACACCGCAGGTAATTCGTCTTTTGGCGTTGGGATTTTTCAATATGATTTGAGCGTTCCCGACCCCAACACAAGCATGCGGGTAGTGACGAACACCCTGAATGCGGCTTTTGGGTTCGTCATCTTGCAGTTAGGGCCGGACAAAAAGATCTATGCCTCGCAATGGGGTAATGACGGTCGCGGAGTGGGTTTTCTCCCGGTCATCAACTACCCGAATGAGCTCAACACGGCAATTGCGCCAAACGCCTGCGGCTATAGTGTCAACGGGCCCTTCTTGCAAGGCAGGAACACTTACATCGGTCTGCCGAACATGATCGACGCTCTCCCTGCTGCGCAGATTCCCGCTGATTTTTCCTACGCCCTTTCTTCCTGCTCGACGGTCAACTTCAGCGCTCCATCGTGCGCCACCTATGCCTGGACCTTCGGCGATGGCGCGACGTCGAACGCGCAGAACCCGACACACGTTTATGCTTCTAACGGCACCTACGCAGTCACGCTAACCTTGAATGGCTCGAGTGTCTTAACCCAATCGATTTTGATTGGAGTGCCGGACTCTGCAGCCAGCATCTCAGGCCCTACCCAGGTCTGCCAGGCGAGCGGCAATCCGACTTTCCACAACTACTCTGTCAACGCTCAACCTGGTTTGACCTACAACTGGACGGTCACTGGCGGTGCAATCTCCGGAATCAGCAACAGCGACAATATCGACGTGGCGTGGAGTACGTTACCCGGTACGGTGCAGTTGACGGTGATGGATCAGGCGACAGGCTGCTCCCTGACCAAGACGCGGTCCGTTATTCAAAATTGCAATCCGAGTCCTTGCCGGACGATTGCGCTCCCCGTATTCAACACGGGCGTGGACAACAATGGCAGCGTGCTGGCGGACGGCGCCGTTGATCCACATTACACCTTGACGTTGCCGGGCGGAGCTCCCGGTACGCCGCTAGCGAGCGCCGCGGTGCCAAGCTGGGTGCCGAACAGCACCGTCTCCAAGTGGCTAACTCCGTCTCCAGTCACGGGCTCGGGCGGGCAATATACTTACGTTACGAAGTTCAACTTGTGCGCGAATCCGCGGAACGTGGTCATCACCGGTCGCTGGGCTTCAGACAACGAAGGCTTCATCCGCGTCAATGGTGGACCTGCGAATCTTTTCCCGACGACGGTGGGAGGCTTCGGCGCTTTTACTACGTTTACGCTCGACAGCAACAGCACCTTCAAGCCCGGAATAAACACGCTGGAGTTCGTGGTCACGAATCAGCCACATACTCCCACCGGCGTGCGCGTCGAGATGAGCGGCACCGCGCAATGCTGTCCGGTGTGGCCCTGGAACATAATCGGCGCCGGCGCCACTGTGAATCAGAGTAGCGGGAGCCTGATTGACTACCGCGACTTTTCCGTAAGACTGAAGGACGGGTTAACCGGCACGGCCGTTTTGCGCTACAACATCACGGCGGTCAGCGGCATCACCGTTTTCTGTCCGGCCACCGAATCAATGGTCAGTGTGCGATTCCGCAACAGCGATAACTCGGGTACGCACGCGCAGGTGAAGCTTGAGATTCATCGGACGCACATTTTCAATGGCGGCAATGACATTATCTACAGCTTCAACAGCAATGGAGTGGGCGCCGGCAATGCCTTTACGACTGTCACTGCCACTCCTAACATAGACTTTGATTTCCGCAATCACATTTATTGGATTGAGGCGACAATCTTCCGCGACCAGGCAAACCAGTTCGCCGACCTCGGCTCGATCGAGATCTATGAAAGCGACGGAACGACCGCCTGCCCATAGGTTTTCTTAATGAACGCTCGGGTTGTCAGGAGATTTTTGGGTAACCGGACTGCGCGGGTGAATTATGGAATACGCGCGGGAGTGGGAGTGACGTTAACCGCCTTTGACCGAAAGGTCGATTTCTGTCCGCGCAACGGACATCTGAAAGTAGCCCAGCACCGAGGAGTCGGGGCTGGGCTATTGTAAGTCGTCCGCTGCGGACTTTGCGCGCAAAGCTACTTAACCCTACTCCTCGGCTACGGCATTTTTCAGTCCAGTTAGAATTACTTTGTCTGAGTTGCCGAAACAGTTCGCGCTAATTCAAGCTCGCGCTCGGCCTTGGTCTGTGTACTGTCCACGGACCAGGCCACGCACCACGGTCGCTGAGACTGTTTATCCTTAGGAATCCAGTAACACTGCTGAATGGCGTCCTCCCTTGGAGTCAGGACGAAAACTCGAAGGATGACTTTGGCAAAGTCATCCGGCTGGCCGGCTCGAGGCCTAGGATAGCTCAGCGTCACGCCCAATGCCTGGGAAACCGTGGAGCTATGCTCCTCTTCGAACGAATAAGACTTGTTGCCGCCCATGTAAAAGATATTTTCGACGCCCCCCTCAATCTCGCCCTTTATGGTCGTCTCCCGGGACTTCAGAGTACTTCGTTCCGTCGTAATCGTTAGCGATACGTCTCCCTGCTGGTCCCAGGTCACCGCAGTATCCGCCTCGGCGTGGGCGTAGGATGGCGGCGCAGTCATCCGATGTCTCCACGACTCAAAATTGTGCGTGTCGGGCTTGCCGGGAAACTGACTGAGAATGTTTGCAGTGTCGAAGTCGACGGCGCAACCTGAAGGGTTGAATACATAGACCTCCGCGTTCTCAATCTCGGCGCCGGACCAGTCATAGAGCTTGAATGTCTTGCGGACAACCGTGGGTCGCAGGTAAATGTAGGTCACCTGATTTCGGCTCAGCACCGGGCCGATGTCCTTCACGACTGATGTTTTTACTTCTTTTGACGTCTGCTCCTTATGCGTCACGTCGTAGGTCAGCGTAAGCGCGGCGCCGGCAGCCTTATACAGGGTGCCACCGAATTTGACGTAAGCACCCATCTTGAACGTGGCCGCTACCTGGACTTTTACGGCTGTTGCAAATCCGAATTGGAATTTCGACACACCCTCTCTGAATTCCTGCCCGTTCAATGCATAGGGTGGCGGACCCTCTACTACGCCCAACAGCGATCGAAACTGAGTGGGAACTATTGCCGAGTCTGTTTTCCATTGTTTGAGCTTGTCTGATTGCCAGCGCGCGAAATAGACGTGGGCAAACTTGGGGAATGGTCCCTGGTAAGTAGTCATGTACCAAATCTCCTGTTGGACTTCATCAACTTCCATGGTATTGGGGTTGACGATAGGCAGCAAACATTGGAATGCGCCGGTGTGCGCCCGCGTCGGATGGCGCGTAAACTCGCCCGACAACATCGACAAATGACTCCACCTTCCGGTAGCGACGCTATACTCCCTCTTTTTGGTGGGGGTTCCGGTTTCTCCGTGGCCATTGACAAACATCTGGACGACGCTACCTCGGCCGCCGTCCTTTATGGATCCCGCGGCCAGGGAAATGAAGTCGGACAGGCCGCGAAGATCGCTATGCTCCTGGCTCTTGACCAGGCTCAGCCGCGAACCCGCGCCTTCAGGTTGAAAGTCATAACGGGCGGTCCAAAGGTTCCAAAACTCAGTGGTCATTCCCAGCATGAGACCGATTTTGCCGTCAGGTTCGGCGAACGTACATGCCGCAAGGTGGCGGACATTTTTCCAATCGCTCGAGATTTCGCTGGCCCAGTTTCCACCGTCATCGTCCGAGTATGCGATAACTAGCTGGCAAGTTATCTCTCCACTCACCTGGCCTCTAAGGCTGCCAAACACGTACAACCGCTCGCCTAGAGAAAGAGCGGCGACTTGACGGTCACCTTCCACCCGAACGTTGGGGATGGCCTTTGTAGCCGTCCATTCCTTCCCGTTGATCGTTGAAATGTATCGAAGTGCTCCCCCCGAGGAATTCCAGAATAGGTACAAAGCGCCCTTGTGGACGCACGCTGCGAGGCTGTATTGACGATCAAGACCAATGAGTCCCTCTACCAGGGGCTGGTTTTTTTCCAGAACCTCGATGGTCCGATCACCTTTCAGGCGCACCTTGGAATAGATGATGGCGGTAAGGTGGCGCGTCTGCTCCTGAAGAAAAACCACCTGATGGAAAAGGTAGACATGGCCTTGGAAATAGCAGCCGGTCAGGCCTGCGTGCGTTGTTGAACTAAGCTCCGGCTCGATAAAGTGCTCCGGGTAGTTCTCTTCGCGGCCCCGCCGCTCTTCCAACTTGAATTGCTGGTTGCCGGGTTGCGCAAAGGCGGCCACCATTCTTGGGAGAGAGCTCTCTTCGCCAACGTAAAGCCCGTTGTGCGCCATTAAGCGAATCGTACCGGCCGGTCCTGGGCTCAAAACAAACGCTTCCCATTCTTGCACCGCACCGCGGTTGGCAACGAGCGGGCTTCCGCCTTCCTTTTCCGCGGCAACATAGCGGCCGTTGCTCACTGCCTGAAGCGCGACCGTCCTTCCACGATGATCCGAACCTAGCTCAATCAACTCAAATATTTCCGGCATCTCGTCTTTACCGTTGGCAAAGATTTGTCCTTGTCTGGAGGCGTCTTTGGGCGTGACCGACCAAAGAAAGCCGTTTGGAGATCGGACAGTAACGAACATCGACTTCCGCCGCTCCGCGATTGTGAAGGCACGCTGGTCGGGAAACGCTGCCACAATGCGTTTATCATGGTCGTCGCCCAGGTATTGTCCGTTTGCAGCTTTCAGAAAAACCGTGTGCTCTTTCCTGGTGAGGACAAAAGTTTCCCACGCTTCTATCGAGCGTCCGTTGACCATGACTTCTCGTCCGCCTCCGTCCAACGCACGAAGATACAGGCCCGTGCTCAGCGACTTGAGAGCGACTTTTCTGCCACGCTCGTCCGAGCCTAACTCGATTAACTCAAACATCTCCGGCGCCCACTCTTCAGCATCAGCAAAGATCTGGTTTCGCGATGGACCTGAAGGCGCAACTCTCAGTAGAGCGCTGTTGGTGCCGCGCAAAGTAATGTAAATCGATTTTTTCTCCATGGTTTGTGTCCTCTCTTGGTTGGGGGTTGAGGAAGAAAACATTAAGAAACAGGGCTGTAAAACCTTGTTCCGATGATCTGCTACGGATTCTGTTAAGCAGGTTAGGCAATACGGCCTATTCGTGAAGACGATGGCCCTGGATCGTACGCTGAAGAAACCGAAAAACCCGGGATGAAATACGAGGGTTGGTTAGGTTAAGCCGACAAGCTTGGTCGCGAGTATAGTAGCGAGAGCAACCATAGTCTCATGTCACGCATAGTGTCAAGAATAAGCGAACAGGGCCGCCCTAGCTAATGAAATAGCCAACAGGAAGTTTGATTCCAGCCATTCCCTTTTCAATGTCACCGCTCCAAGTAGTTGAGCGCAATAATCCACTTTCTGCAGGAGACGGGGGCCTAGATCGGGCGACGAACAATTTCAGAGAGCGGCAACTCGAAAACCAAAAGGGAGCGACATTGAATGTCGCTCCCTTTTAGGAATTACAGTCTGCGGCTGGGACTGATTAAGCCGATGTTCAGCTAAGGTCCGGTCCGGACCTTAGCCGAAACAACCTATCTTCGTCAGAGCCCAAGCAAGACCCACACAGCTGGCCAAATAGTCTTCAGCTTGGTGTCATAGTGGATCATTCCGCTGTTGCCGAGCGTGATGGACTTGCCCACCACGGTGCCGAACAGTGGAGCCGACCCGGAAATGTTAACGCCCGTTTGCGGAGCGTAAACCACCAACTGGAGGGTGGAGCTGTTGCCTAACGTCACGCCAGTGGTTCCGGTGTAGCTTGACAGTATCTGCAAGTTGCTCGGAATCATCGTCGTGTTCGGTAAGCTGGTCGCCCCACTCGTAGTCAAGGTGCCAGTCAGCTTGATAACAACCGGGCCGTTGACTTTAAGTTGAGCGCTGTTGCTCAAGGTTACATTGTGGAAGCAGTAGTTCCCATTCGCCAAAGTTGCAATGTTAATGCCGCTAAGGGTCAGGTCACCAGTGCTTGAGTTGTAGGTGTAGGTCCCGCTGATGCCGCTGTTAGAGCTGAACGGCGAGCAGGTCGGTACTGACGGCATCGTCATCACCGGGGCTAGCGCATTATTGGTTATCGTTCCACCAACAACTGCACTGGCGCCCTTGGAGACGGTGGTTCCAGCTGTAGCATTGCCAGTTACCTGGGCACTGCCGGTCAGGTTCACGCCCACTCGTGTCGAGCGAACGTTACCGAAGACCTTTCCGCTTCCGCCGACGGTAATAGTGCCATTACTCAGGACATTGGCCAGAGAACCCTTCGATGCTGGATACCCGATGCTCGAGTCGTAACTATCTACGAGCGCGGAGCCAGTGATCGAGACGCTGTCCAACCCAATGATTGACGTTATCGCCACCGTAACCTTGAAGGAGCACTCTGCGGTATTACCAGACGCATCAGTTACCCTGAAGGTGTTGGTAGTTGTGCCAACCGGGAACGTGGAGCCGCTGGCCAGCCCCGCTATCTGAGTAGTGTTCGAGGCGCAATTATCTGTGCCGACTGGTGCAGTGTAGGTCACTACCGCTCCATTAACTGCCGGATCGAAGTCGGCAATGATGTCGGCCTGACAAGTGATTTGTGGTGGCGTGTTATCAACCACCGTCACTAACTGGTTCGCCGAGGCCGTGTTGCCATGGGCATCGGTTGCAGAGTAGGTCAGAGTAGTTGGACCAACCGGGAAGAAGCTCCCTGCCGGCACTCCACTGCGACTGACAGAGCCTACTCCCGGACAATTGTCGGTTGCAGATCCGCTCCCGAATGTCCCGTCGAGATTGCTGACGGTAACTCCGCATGACGTCGCTCCCGCACCTGTGAAAAGCGTAACGGCCGCAGGCGCCGTAACCACAGGCGGAGTGTTATCAACTACCGTGACTGTCTGCGTAGCGGTGACACTGGGGTTGGCCTTCGCAGTGTAAGTAATGACTGTAACGCCAACCGGGAAATTATTCCCGGCGGGTACACCAGTGCGAATAACTGTGGTGTCACAATTGTCCGCAACCGTTGCTGTACCCAGCGTTGCATCTCCAACAAATGCGCCGCATGAAGTTGCACCGGCGCCCGTGAATACCGGCCCAACGTTAGCAGGAACAAATGTGAACGTCGGTGGTACGGTTTCCAGGACTGTTACATGCTGCACTCCCGTGGCGACATTACCGGCGGCATCGGTCGCCGTGTAGGTAACGTTGGTCGTACCCACAGGGAAGATAAAGCTTTCACAGGTCCTACCCGGATCGCCTGGAATCGGACACGGCACGCGCGGAACGCCTGTGCGCGTAATCGACACCGTACCGCAGGAATCCGTTGCTGTAGCCACACCCAACTCGTCATCCAGCAATGCCGTGCAACCACTGACGGTCACACTTACGTCCGCTGGAATAGTCAGCACCGGCGGCGTTGTATCGCCGCTGGCAGTGATGGTGATCACTTGCGAGCAGGACGCGCTGCCAACTACGTTGGTGGCGGTCCACGTAATCACTGTTTGACCAACCGGATATGGATCGGTCAGATCGAGGCTATCGCTTCTACTGGAGGTCACCGTCACACCCGAAGGTGCGGCTGTCGGTGAACCAATATCGCCCGCGGTCAGAGTCTTCTCACAACTACCGCCGGCATCAAATGTCTTGTTGGTCGGACAGGTAATCGTTGGCGCGTCAGGCGAAGTCACGGTTATGTGCTGCGTACAAGATGCAAAGCGCGCGTTGGGATCGTCGCAGTCTGGCGGATTGTTACACTCCCTGGCTGTCCAGGTAATTGTAGTAGTTCCGATCGGATACGGATCACTGAGCGAGCGATTGTCATTGCGAACGCCAGTAACCTGAACGTTGTTACCAGTGGCTGTCGGTGGATCGACCGTCACCGTAGCCTCTGTGGTGCTACCGGAGATTGCTGCCGTCTGATCAGCAGCACACGAGATTGTCGGTGCAGCTGTTAGAGTCACCGTAATTGTGAAACTGCAGGAGCCGCCACCGGTGGCAGACATGACATTCACTGTGTGTGCACCAACCGCGAAGAACGAGCCTGATGCAGGTACACTAGTTATTGCCCCGCAGTCACCCGTTGACTCAATATCACCGGAAAAGTCTACGAAGGCGCCGTCTTGACCACTTTGAGTCGTGTTGGCCGCAACCGTTCGGTTCAACGGGCACGCCAACGAGCAAGTCGGCGGTGATGACCCGACGGCGCGAATCTCAACTTCAGAATTTGAAACATTGCTTGCGGGTCGTGGGTCAGTGGTCGTGCTATCGATATCGATTTCGGTGGTTACGATGGCGTTGGGAGCGCCCGAACTGACCGTGTAGTTGATGGTGAAAGAAGAGCTGGCGCCCTTCGCCAGGTTCCCAGTCGGCGCGCAATCGACGATGCCGGCACTCTCAGAACAGGTAAATGCGGTTCCGCTTCCGGGAGTGGCAGAGTCGAAACTAAAATTCGACGGTACAGTCTGTGTGACATGAACATCAGCCGCATCGTCCGGACCATCATTGGTTAGGGCTACTAAGAATCCAGTGGTGTCCCCTGGCGCTACCGTGTCAGTCGCGGTGCTGTCACTATAGATACTTAGATCTGCTGCCGCCGCCGCGGGATCAGAAACTGAGAAATAAGCCGCTGATCGAAGGTCAGACTCCGACTTGCCAATGATAGCGGCACGCCACAATCCCCGGTTATCGACAACGTCACCGTTGACGACGGAGGTATTGGTAGCCGGAAGAGTGAATATCAATTCTTGAGGATCACTATTAATATCGGCGACGTCCCTGAGCGTGCCTTCGGTGCCGACGATTGCCACGCTGGTTACCGGAAAGCCGGCGCCAAGCGGAGCATTCACAGCTTTAACACAAACAGAATCGCCTAGTGAAAAAGTATCCTTCGGAGTAGCAGTACAAGCGCCAGTCACAACTTCGAACGTTGCTACAGTCTCGACGAAGAAGAATGGCGACAACGCCACAGGAGCGTGGGCGAAATTGCTCCACTGGGCAGGTCGTACTCCCATTCTACCAGCGTCATCTTTCAAGACCGCCTTTAGTTGAGGTGCGCTCGCTTTATTTTCGGATGAGGCCGATGAAGTCTTAAAAAATGGAGTGGCGATGAGTGCCAGCAGCACGGAGAAACACACGGCTGCGGTGATTGCACGAACTCGGCGTTTCGCGCGATCGCTGACGGCAATCGAATTTGAGTTTCTTTCTCTTTTCATAGCATTCACATCCCTTCACTTCCCTGTCCACATCTAAGCGCAGGGCACACAAGCGTGTTGTTGTCGAACCCCTGAAGGGTGCAGGTGGATGCCAGAGCTCACATCCACCTGCATTATCGAGAGTTGAATGACTGGACCTTACGGACCGGGCTTACTTCGGCTGCGTTGGCGCCGGGAGTGCAACACCGTCGGAAGTGTTCCCCGCGAATTTATTATTGCCGAAGGTCACATACGTGCCTGCACCCGCCGCTGCCGTCGTGTTTTTCGCATAAGTGTTATCGCTAATGCGAATCGTGGACGGGGCCACAACGTTGGTGCCGTTATTGTTCGAATTGATTTGATTCTTGCTCGCATTAATAACAGCGCCGCCAGTTGCCGATAGGCCACTGCTCGAGTTGTTATCAATCACCGAGTTGCTGATATTCGCGGTGCCGCCGGTCGCTTCCAATCCGTTGACACTGCCAGCCAGCACGACATTGTCGTAGTAGCAATTGAGTGTGCCCACAGTGGTGGACTGTCGGATGGCATCTCCAGTGTTGTTTTCAAAAATCGAGTCTTTTACAGAAACGTTGAAAGTTCCTGTACCGGCCGTGAGCCCAATCTCGAGACCGTCGGAATTCGTACCGTTGCCTCTGAAACCATAGACCACGCAGCCCTCTACGTATAAGGTGCGGCCAGATAGAAACCTAATTCCGTCAAAACCGTTACCAGCGCCGTTTATCGACAGGTTACGAAGGCGGACGATAGCAGTTTGCGGCGACGCCGAAGACCCGTCATTAATGATCACGCCATTGGCGCCCGCAGCGAGTATCGAACCGAAGCCCGCGCCCGTGGTGCCGTCAATCGTGATGGACTTTGTGGTTGTCACACCCCCGAACCCACCTGGATCGAGCGCATCAATCTCGCCACTGGCAGCAGTCTTGGAGATAGCTCCGGCAAAGGTCTTGCAAGGCGCAGTTCGGCTGCAAGGGTTTACATCGTCTCCAACGCCGGAAACCCATGTCCTCGTGGCCTGAGCCTGGGCCATAGAAGCCACGGCCATAGTGAAACAAGCGATCAACAAGATCCTAAGGTAGGGATAAAACTTGGTCATTTCGGTTCTCCTTGCTGGGTTTAAAGTCAAAAGGGTTAGTGGAGTACAGTGATTTCCGAAATCTCGAGCGGGATTTCGAGAAGTTATTTGGGCATCAGCCTCGTGATGATGAATCTGGGCAAAAAGTGCTGGGAATGACGTCTGGGCCAGTCCTAGCAAAAATCGTTACAATTGAGCCTGAGTCTTTTACTACAAGAAGATTTTCAAGTCAATACTTTTACCGATTCAAATTGCTAACGAAATGCGCCGGTCGTTGCCTTGACACTGGTAAATTCGCGCTGTTAGAGTACGCGGTCCTTTATTTCACGCCAATTGTGGGCCCTATCACTGCTACTAAGGAGTTTGCTTGAGTACTGAATCGAGTTTCCTTTTCACGTCAGAATCCGTTACTGAAGGCCACCCAGACAAGATCGCAGATCAGATATCCGACGCAGTGTTAGACGCTGCTTTGGGTGAGGATGCGACCGCTCGCGTAGCTTGCGAGACGCTGGTCACGACCGGGCTGGTTGTTATCGCCGGCGAGATCACCACAGAGGCTCGCGTCGACTTTACGAGAGTCGCGCGGGATACCATCCGTGAGATTGGCTACACTCGCGCCAAGTTTGGTTTCGATTCAGAGACCTGCAGCGTCCTCTCCGCACTCGATCGGCAGTCACCGGACATTGCGATGGGTGTCGACACGGGAGGCGCCGGCGACCAGGGCTTAATGTTCGGCTTCGCCTGCAACGAAACTCCCGAGTTGATGCCATTACCCATCCAGTTGGCCCACATGCTATCGAAGCGCCTTTCCGCAGTGAGAAAGTCAGAAGATCTTCCTTATCTCCGTCCGGACGGAAAGTCCCAAGTAACCATTGAATATCGGGACGGTCGACCGTTCCGATGCGAAGCTGTGGTGATCTCTTCTCAGCATGATCCAAACGTCACCAATGACAAGCTGCGGAGCGAAATCGCTGAGCATGTCATTCGGCACACAGTATCCGCTGATCTTCTTGACGAAAACACGAAGTTTCACATCAATCCCACCGGTCGATTCGTGACTGGAGGTCCGCAAGGCGACGCCGGCCTCACCGGAAGAAAAATCATTGTCGATACCTACGGGGGCTACGCACCGCACGGAGGTGGCGCCTTCTCAGGAAAGGATCCGACGAAGGTTGACCGGTCGGCTGCATACATGGCGCGATATGTTGCCAAGAATATCGTTGCGGCCGGCTTGGCCGACCGTTGTTTGGTCCAGCTTGCCTATGCGATCGGCGTTGCCGAGCCAGTCTCAGTTTCGGTGGACACGAAAGGGACTAGCCGGATTAGTGAGCCTGCACTTGTGAAGCTGGTGCGCGAGCACTTCTCAATGACACCGAAGGGTATTATCGAGGCGTTGAATCTCCGTCGTCCAATCTACAAAGCAACGGCTTCGTATGGTCACTTTGGCCGCAATGAAGAAGGTTTCACTTGGGAAAAGACAGATAAAGCCGAGGCCCTGCGAGCGGCGGCTGGAATCTAACTGATCAAAATAACGCAATCATAGAAACAATAGACACGAAGGAAGGTAAACGAATGAGTGCCGTAAAATCGGATGACTACGATGTAAAAGATATTGGACTTGCAGCCCAGGGCAAACAGCGAATTGAATGGGCTGAGAGAGACATGCCAGTGCTTCGCCTAATCCGCGAGCGCTTCGGTGCGGAAAAGCCGTTGCAGGGAAAGAGACTGGTTGCTTGCGCTCATATCACCACGGAGACTGCAAATCTTGCTCGCGCTCTTCAAGCTGGTGGCGCCGAAGCCGTGTTGATTGCTTCGAATCCCCTCTCCACACAGGATGATGTTGCCGCGTCTCTGGTCGCTGACTGGGGCATCCCGGTATATGCGATCAAAGGTGAATCAACCGAGACTTACAATCGCCACGTCCGTACGGCGTTGGACTTCAAGCCTCAAATCATCATTGACGATGGTTCCGACGTTGTGGCGACGCTGCTCAAGGAACGCGCCGATCAAATCAAGGACATCATTGGCACTACGGAAGAGACGACAACTGGTATTCAGCGTCTGGACGCAATCGCGAAAGCCGGGTTGCTCAGCTTCCCTTCAATCGCTGTCAACAACGCTCAAACCAAGCACTTTTTCGACAATCGCTACGGAACGGGTCAGTCGACTCTCGACGGCATCATCCGCGCGACCAACATTCTGTTAGCTGGGCGGACGCTGGTCGTCGTCGGCTACGGATGGTGCGGTAAGGGTGTGGCTCTGCGTGGTCGCGGCATGGGCGCCAATATAATCGTCACCGAAGTCGATCCTATCAAGGCAGTCGAGGCCGTCATGGATGGCTTCAGAGTCATGCCAATTGCCGCTGCAGCTCCGCTCGGCGACATCTTCGTAACTGTCACCGGTAATCGTCACGTGATCGATGGCGAACATTTCGCAAAGATGAAGGATGGAGCCATTGTCTGCAACAGCGGTCACTTCGATCTGGAGCTCAATCTCGTGGCGCTTGGCGAGATGTCTGAAGCGTCTTCGAAGGTGAGGCCCTTTGTCGAAGAATACAAACTGAAGTCGAATGGCAATCGCGTCGCCGTCCTGGGTGAAGGACGACTGATCAATCTAGCGGCAGCCGAAGGTCATCCGGCCAGCGTTATGGACATGAGCTTCGCTAACCAGGCCTTGTCGGTGGAATACTTAATCAAGAATGAGGGCAAGCTTGAGCCCGGCGTTCACCTGCTGCCGAAGGAAGTTGACGCTGAGATTGCGAGTCTGAAGCTGCACGCGCTGGGCATGTCAATCGACAGCTTGACACCCGAACAACTCGAGTACATTTCGAGCTGGGAACACGGAACCTAGTGGACTGTAACAAAGAGATTGCTAGTGGCTCATCGATTCTATCTGTTGGAAAAATGATCGAAATCTGATCTATGTCACTGGTCGAGCTACTAGCAATTCAACTGTTACAGTCCACTAGT
>Ga0134125_10000112_pt1 | contig 123328 bp, 108 predicted proteins | sample KB31751_FD_96464 | JGI IMG/M metagenome (GOLD analysis project Ga0134125, IMG submission 96464) | Terrestrial soil microbial communities with excess Nitrogen fertilizer from Kellogg Biological Station, Michigan, USA - KB3-175-1 | ecosystem: Environmental > Terrestrial > Soil > Unclassified ... | reverse complement strand
GGGCTTCTGGACGACCCTCGACGCGCGCTCCGGCGATCTGATCGCCCGCTCGCCCTACCTCAGCAAGTACTCGAGGCCCCACCTCCGCCCGACCCGCCAGGGCACCATCGTCTGCCCGGGGATCTTCGGCGGGATCGAGTACGGGCCGCCCTCCTGGAGCGCCCCGACCGGGTCCCTCTTCATCGCCGCGAGCAACTTCTGCATGCGCTACAAGGTCGACCCGCGCGCCGAGCTCGAAGAACACGCCCCCGGCGAGAACGATCTCGGCGGCACGGTCGAACAGGTGGGCGCGGCGACCGGCGTCGCCGCCGCTCTCGACCCGGCCACCGGCAAGGTCCGCTGGCGTACGCGGTTGCCGCGACCGGCGGTCGGAGGCACCCTCGCCACCGCCGGTGGGCTGGTGATGCTGGGTGATGACGACGGCTTCCTCTACGCGCTCGACGACCGCGATGGCAAGGTTCTCTGGCGCCGTGACCTGAGGCGCCGCGTCGGGTCCGCCCCGATCGCCTACGAGATCGACGGCGTCGAGTACATCGCGATCGCGGCGGGCGGCTCGCTGGTCGAAGCGAAGGGCACCGCCCCCGATCGGCCCGGCCGCCTCTTCGTCTTCCGCCTCGGCGATTGAGCGCGCGCGCCGATCATTTCGCGAGATCGCCGCCGCGTTCGCCGTCCCCAGGTTGGAGACCACGTTGTCGAGGCTGGCGGTGACCGGCACCTTCGCTTTGAAGGCGCCGCCGACGCCGAGCGCGGTGATCGTGCAGGTGAAGAGACAGGGCGAGCCGAGCGTGCCGACGCGGTGGTGCCGCTGGGCTCGCTTCCGGCCCCTTCACGCGCGACTTTGGCCGATCCGGGAGAAGTCCAACGTCTGTTTGACCGCCGGCTGAGGCCGCTGAAGCCGCTTCACTAAAGTCAACGCCTGATGACTGCAGATACCGCCGCGATGCCGGCGTCCAAAGAACTCGAGCCGCTAAAGCCAGAGGAGTTCCAGCGCGTCGCCACGGAGATCGAGGCTGCCGTCGGCCGCACCGTGGTCGGCCAGCGCGAGGCCGTGCGCGGCGCCCTGATCTGCCTGATCGCCGGCGGCCATGCGCTCCTCGAGGGCGTCCCCGGCCTCGGCAAGACGACCCTCGCCCGGGCCCTCTCGTCGGCACTCGACCTGGAGCCGAAACGGATCCAGTTCACCCCCGACCTGATGCCCGCCGACATCACCGGCACCACCGTCCTGATCCAGGGCGCCGAGACCGAAGAGACCCGGCTGCGCTTCGAACCGGGGCCGATCTTCGCCAACGTGGTGATCGCCGACGAGATCAACCGCGCCGCGCCGCGCACCCAGAGCGCCCTGCTCGAGGCGATGCAGGAGCACACCGTCACCACCTCCAACACGACGCGTGACCTGCCCCGCCCGTTCTTCGTCCTCGCGACCCAGAACCCGGTGGAGATGTACGGGACCTACCCGCTTCCCGAGGCCGAGCTCGACCGCTTCTTCCTCAAGCTGCGCTTCGAGTTCCCGCCGGTGGCGGAGTTGAACGAGATGGTCGCCCAGACGACGACCGCCGGGCACGAGGAGGCCGTCGCCGCGGCGGCGCCGGTGGCCGACGCCGAGACCGTGCTGCGGATGAACGCGCTGGTCCGCTCGGTCCCCGCCGCCGCCCACGTGATCGATTACGCCAGCCGCCTGGTCATCTCGCTCCATCCGGAGAGCGAGGGGGCGACCGATCGGGTGAAGCGGTTCGTCCGCCTCGGGCCGAGCCCCCGCGGCGTCCAGGCGCTCGCCCTCGCGGGCCGGGTCGCGGCGCTGATCGAGGGCCGGCACAACCTCTCGATCGACGACGTTCAGGCGATCGCCCTGCCGGCGCTCCGCCACCGTCTGGTGCTGACGATCGACGCCGAGCGCCAGTCGGTCTCCCCCGACGAGATCGTCGAAGAGGCGATCGCGGCGCTGCCGCGGGAGACGTCGTAGCCGCGACGCCGGAGGCGAGCGCGGGCGCGTCGCTGGTCGACGCCACCGATCTGCGCCAACTTGAAACCTTGAGCGTCGCCGGGGTCGACGCGATCGTCGCCGGCTTCGGCGGCCAACGGTCGGGCGCCCAGCGCACCCGCGGGCTCGAATTCGTCGATTACCGCCGCTACACCCCGGGCGACGACCTGCGCAGCATCGACTGGAACGTCTACGCGCGACTGCGCGAGGTGGTGGTCAAAGCGGCCCCGGCCGAGGGCCACGTCGACCTGGCGCTGCTGCTCGACGGCAGTCGTTCGATGGACGACGGCACCCCCTCGCGTTTCCGCTACGCCCAGCAGCTGGGGGCGATGCTGGGCACCGTCGCCCTGCTCGGCTCCGACGTGGTCGCCGTCCACCTGCTCGCCGACGGCAGCTCCTGGACCGGCGCCCGGCTGGCTGCTCCGCACCTGGTCACCGAGCTGATCGAAGAGGTGGCCGAGCTGCCCCGCGGCACCCGCACCGACCTCGCCGCCAGCGTCCGCGACTATCGCCGCGGCGCCGAGCCGGCCGACCTCGCCGTCCTCATCTCCGACGGCCTGGCCGAGCCCGGACCGCTGGGTGAAGCGGTCGACGAGCTCGGCGCCTCGGCCCGTGGTGCCGCCTTCGTCCACCTGGTCGAGGGCGAGGCGGCGCCGGCCGCGCTCGAAGGTGCCTACGAGCTGGAGGACCGCGAGACCGGCGAGCGGCTCGTGGTCGAGGTCACCCCGCGCGTCCGCGCCACCTACGAAGAACGGGTGCGGAGGGCGAGCGACACCCTGAAGGAGCAGTGCGCCGACCGCGGCATCACCTACGTCCGCGCGCCCACCGATGTCGCCCCCCTCGACCTCCTCTTCGGCGCCGCCCGCGACACCGGCCTGGTCACCCTCTGAGCGGCGGGCCTTCCGGCGGCTTCTTGCCGCCGAGCTTGAAGGCGATCACCCTGGCGCCGATTTCGCCCAGTTCTTCGGAGGCGGTGAGCGCGGCGCCGCCGACCGTCGCCAGCACGTACTCCTGTCCGTCGATCGAGTAGATCACCGGTGCCGTGCCGAAGGCGAGTTTGAGGTCGGCCTGCCAGAGGTCGTCGCCGGTCGCGGCGTCGAAGGCGTAGAGGACGCCCTGTTGGTCGCCGGTGAAGACGAGCCCGCCGGCGCTCGCCGTGGCCCCGCCGTCCATCGGCGTCGGCATGTCGTGCTTCCACAGCACTTCGCCGGTGTCGACGCCGACCGCGGTGAAGGTGCCGGTCTTCTCGGTGTCTTTCGGCACCACCCGGTCGCCAGCGAATTCTTTCTCGCCGTTGTGCGATTCGTAGGTGACTTTCAGATACATGCAGAGGTTGATCCCGGAGACGTAGACGGCCTGCGTTTCCGGGCTGTAGGCGAGCGGCGAGTACTGCGAGCCGCCGACCGCGCCGGGGCACTCGAGCGTCCCCTTGGTGGTCGGGGGGGTGTGGTGGCGCTTCACGAACCCGACCGGCGGGAAGAGGTCTTCGCCGGTTTCGGCGTTGAGCAGGAAGAGCAGCCCGTTCTTGCCCGCCTCGGCGACCCCGCGGACGTCTTCGCCTTCGATTTCGGCGTCGAAGAGGACGACCGGGCTCTCGGCGTCGTAGTCCCAGAGGTCGTGGGCCTGCTCCTGGTGGTACCACTTGAGCTTGCCGGTGTCGGCGTCGAGGGCGAGGATCGAATCGGTGTAGAGATTCTTGCCCGGTCGTTTGGCGCCGACCAGGACCGGGGCGGGGTTGCCGGTGCCGACGTAGACCGTGTTCGTCTCGGTGTCGATCGTCGGTGGCATGTAGATGGTGCCGCCACCGCCGCCCTTCGGCACCCACTTCGTGCCCGCCTTGGGGACGGTGTAGAAGGTCCAGATCTCCTTGCCCGTCTTCTGGTCGTAGGCGGCGATCTTGCCCCGCACCCCGTCCTCGGAGCCGGAGACGCCGACGTAGACCTTGCCGTCGTAGGCGGTCGGGGCCATCGACTCATAGGCCCCGGTGGCCGGGTCTTCGACCTCCGAGGACCAGAGCCGCTCGCCGGTCTTCTGGCTGAGCGCCTGCAGCTTGTCGTCGAAGGTGAGGAGGAAGAGCTTGCCGTCTTCGGCGGCGATGCCGCGGTTGACGGTGATCCCGTAGCCGCCGACGCCGGTCGATTGGGAGAAGTCGACTTCCGGGGTGTAGGTCCAGTTGATGTGGCCGGTCTTGCCGTCGATCGACATCACCTCGTCGGTCGAGGTGGTGACGTAGACGGTGCCGTTCAGGACGAGCGGGAAGGACTCCATCAGGTACTGGTCGGGGCCGAGGCCGGTGCTCCACGCTTCGCCCAGTTCGTCGACGTTGCCGGTGTCGATTTCGTCCTGGGTGGCGAAGCGGGTGTTGTCGCGATCGCGACCGAAGAGCGGCCAGTCTTCGGTTTCCGGCGCCGCGGCGGCGTCGGGGCCGTTGGCGGGGGAGCTCGAGCCGCCTGAGGAGGAGCCGCCCCCACCGCAGGCGGCGAGGACGATCGTCGCGGCGAGCACCGCGAGCGCCGTCAGGAGGACCTTCAGCCGCTTCGTCGTGGTCACTGCGTCGGCTTCTTCGAGTAGCGGTGGAAGACGGCGCGGACCGTGCCGAGCCCTTTGGTCGCGACGCGGCCGACAAGCACGCCGGGCTTCTTCATCGTCGCCTTGAAGTTGCCGATCGTCGGGCCGAGGAAAGAGCCGCCCTTGACGATCGCCGTCCGCATCGTTCCCTGGTGCTTCAGTTCCTTCAGGTAGACGACGTCGTTGTTGTGCCTGGTCCGCAGCTTGAGGATGCCCGCCGGCTCTTCGGAGCCGGGGAATTCTTCCTGGATGAACATCGTCAGTTCGCCGCCGCGGACCCCCGCGTCGCCGGGCTGGGTGACCTTCACCTGGTAGCGGCCGATGAAGCTCCCGGTGGCGCCCCAACCTTCCTTGGGCTTGCTGCCGGCAAGCGCCAGGGCGGCCATGGCAAGGGAAGCCAGGAAAACGATTGCACCGAGGGTGGCGATACTGCGTCTCATCTTCTACAGAGACTATTGAGTGCTCCAGTTCGGCCGTATTTGCGGCTTGGTACCGTCGATTGTGTGTGGCGATGGCTCTCTGCCGATCCGCGTGAGGTTGTCGACCTGGCAGGTGCCGGGACGCTTGCCGCCGGGGTGGAAGACCGCCACCTGGGCGAGGAGCTGCGGCGCTGGCGAGGGATCGTCGCGCGCCGCCGTCTGGTCGCCCTGGCGCGACGCCATGCGGCGGTCGCCCTGGCTCTCGCCGCGATGCTCGAGGTGCTCGCCCTGCTCGGCCTCTTCCCCCAGTCGGTGGTGGTCGCGGTGCCGCTCGCGCTCTTCATCGTCTCGATCGCGGTCTTTGCCTCCCGGGGGCCCTCGCCGTTCGGGCTGGCGCGCCTGCTCGACGACAAGCTCGGGCTGAACGACCGGCTCGCGACCGCGCTCGAGATCGAGGCGCGCGGCGGCCAGGAGAGCCCGCTGGAGCGGCGCACGGTCGCCGACGCGGCGGGCCTGCTGGCGGCGGGCCGCGAGGACTGGCACGCCAGCGCCGCGCGGGCGGGTCGCTACGACTGGTCGGTGCTCGGCGGCGTCGTCCTGGCATTGGCGGTGGTCGTAGCGATCGGCCTGGCCGGCAGCGGCCCGTCTTCCCAGAGTCCGACCCAGGCGTTCGGCCCGCAGAACGGCGCCGCCGGCGGCGCGGGCGGACCGAACGAACGCAAGAAGAAGAAGCGCGAAGAAGAAGAAGAGCGGAGCCACAACCACGCGGCGCCTACCGGAAAACTGCACAAGATCGAAGGCAAAAGGCGCTCCGAAGTCAGCCCGGTCCAGACCCAGAACCAGGGCTACCAGCAGATCCCGCAGGGCAAAGGGTCGGGGCGCAAAGGCAAGGCGGCGGAAGCAAAAGCCGGCGGCCAGGGCGCCAAGGACGGCGACACCGTGGGTAAAGCCAAAGAAGGCGCCAACGCCCAGGGCGGCAGGAAGGGCAGCTCCAACGACGGCAAAGGCCCGGGCACCGAAGGCAACAAGGAAAAAGAACACCCCACCGTCGGCTTCAGCGTGAAAGGGCAGAAAAAACACAAGGGCAGCGGCCGCAAAGGCAGCTCCGAAGTGAGCGGCGCCGGGGCGAAGAAAACGAGCCCGAACGGGCAAGGTGACGAAACCAGCGCCTCGAGTCAGGCGGCGCCGAAGAGCGGCACCCCCACCGGGGCGGGCAAACCGGGCGGCGAACAGGGCAACAACCAACAGGGCCATGCGGCGCAGATCAAAGGCCAGGCTTCCCAGGCGGTGAAGATCCAGCCGGGGTATGCGCCTTCGCGCTCGACCAAAGGCGGCAAAGAACGAAACAAGGCCGGCAACGAAGAGGGGGCGGGCGGCAAAGCGCGGACCGGACAGGTGACCGGCGCGACCCAGGTCGGCGAGGAATTCTCCTTCGTGCCGGCGGCGGGTGGGGCGGTCCCCGGCGCGAGCGCGGGTCTGCAGCAGAACTATCTCGAATCGCTGAAGTGGGTCGCGAGGCTGCCGTGGTGAGGACGCGGAGGTGAGCCTGCTCGACGCCGGGGCGCTCGCCGCCCTCGTCTTCGCGATCCCGCTGACCCTGCTCCACTTCCGCCGCCGGCGGCCGCCGCGCCGGGAGGTCGGCAGCCTGCTCGCCTGGCGTGACCTGCCGCGGGTCGGTGGCGGGGCCGCCCGCCGCTTCGGCCGGCCGCCGCTGCCGCTCCTGCTCCTCCTCCAGCTGCTCGCCCTGGTCCTGCTCGTCTTCGCCCTCGCCCACCCGGTCGGCGACAAGAGCGCCACCGACAGCTCGCACGTCTACGTCGTCGACGAGTCGATGTGGATGGGGGCCGCCGGCAACCAACAGGATCAAGGGGGTGGGACGCGGATCGAGGCGGCCCGGACCGAGCTGCGCGAACGGCTCGCCGCGTTGCCGGGCGACGAAGCGGTGCGGATCGTCGGCGCGGGTGCCGCCCCGGCGGTGCTCTACGAAGGCGAAGCCGCCGGCGCCGGCGGCGCGCTGTCGCGGCTGAGCGCCGGCCCGGGCGCCGCAAACCTTCCGGCGGCGCTGCGGCTGGCCGCCGGGTTGCGGGCCGGGGACGCGAGCGAAGTGGTGCTGCTGCGGGCGCCCGAGGAAGCGGCGCCGAAGGTGCGTGCCGGCGAAGGCTCTTATGAAGACGTCGCGGTCGGCAAGGAAGTGGCCGACGTCGGCCTCGGCGGGGCGAGCGCCCACTGCGATCGCCTCGGGGTCGAAGCCTGCGAAGTGTTCGTCCGCCTCACCGACCGGGGCGCCAAGCAGGCTCGCCGGGTGCCGCTGGAGATCGCGATCGGCGGCGAACCGACCCATCATGTGAGCGTCGAGGTGCCCGCCGACGGCAGCGCCCCGCTGGTCTTCACCACCAACCCCGGGACCACCGTCCAGATCAGCCTGTCGCCCGGCGACGGCCTGGCCGCCGACGATTCGGCCTTCGTCTCGGTCCCGCGGCCGGGCGGCGAGCGGATCACCTTGGTCGGCGACCGCCGCCGGGCCCTGCCGCTCGCCCGCGCCCTCGCCTCGGTCCCCGGGGTGAGGCTGAGGCTGCGCACCCCGGAGACCTACGAACCGACCGACCCCGGCACCAGCGACCTCCTCGTATTGGACGATTTCGTTCCCAAGGGGGGCCTGCCCGATGCGCCCGGCGTGCTCCTGGTCAACCCGCCGCGCTTCCCCGGCGGCCGCCTGCTGGGGACGATGGAAGACAGCCGGATGAGCGGCACCGAGGCGGCGAGCCCATTGCTCGAAGGGGTCGACCTGGCGTCGCTGACGATCGGCTCGGAAGCCTCGCGGCGGCTCGCCCTGCCCGCTGCGATGACGGCTGCCGCGTGGAGCGCGGAAGGGCCGTTGATCGCCTCCGGCACCGAGTCGGGGCGGCGCGTCGCGGTGCTCTCCTTCGAGCCCTCCGAATCGAACCTGCCGCAGCTCGCCGACTTCCCCGTCCTGATCGACAACATCGTCGCCTGGTCGCAGCGGCTGGCACCGCCGACCGCCGTCGCGGGCACCCCGTTCCCGCTGGCCGAGCCCGACGGCACCACCGCGGCGAGCGTCGCCCCTGCGAGCGGGGGCGGCGGTGAAGACCTCGACCTCGCGCCCGGCACCGAGGTCCCGGTCACCCTGGCCCAGCCCGGCAACTACGTGGTCACCCTGGAAGGCCCGTGGGGGAGGCGTGAGGTGGCGCTCGGGGTCAATCCCGGCACCGCGCCCGCGGCGGGCGCCGCGGTCGACCTCTCGGCTCCCGCCCCGACCGTCCACGCCGGCCGAACGGACTGGTGGCGCTGGGTGCTGGCGGCGGCGCTCCTCGTCCTCATCCTCGAGGCGCTCTACGCCTGGTGGCGCGAACCGGACCGCGGCCCGACCGCCCGCCGGCGTATCGCGGTCGGCCTCCAGCTCGCGAGCCTCGTCCTCGTCGCGGTGGCGCTCTTCGACCCGACGACCGGTTCCTCGGCGCCGCCGACCACGCTGGTCCTCGACCGCTCGCTCAGCGTCGGCGCCGCCTCGGCCGAAGCCGAGCGCGAATGGCTGGAGGCGAACGAAGGCTGTGGCGGCGACTGCCACGTGATCCAGTTCGGCGGCGGCGCCGAACTCACCGGCGCCGAGACCGGCCCGCTGGCGAGCGACGCCGGCGGCAGCGTCGAAGGGCGCCGCAGCGACCTGCAGGAGGCACTCGAGCTCGCCCTCGCCCGCACCCCGCGCGGCGGCCGCGTCGTCCTCCTCAGCGACGGGCGTCAGACCGAAGGAGAACCGCTCGACCTGGCGGCGACGGCGCGGGAGCGCGGCATCGCGGTCGACACCGTCGCCCTCACCGCCGCGCCCGCCGACGCCGCCGTCACCCGGGTCGAAACGCCGCCCGCGCTGCATGCCGGCGACCCGCTCTCGCTCGAGGTGACGGCGCGCAGCACGGTCGCCTCCGCCGCCGTGCTCAAGGTCAGCCGTGACGGCGCCCCGGTCGGCGAGCAGCGGGTGAAGCTCGGGATCGGCGACAACCCCTTCCTCTTCAGCGTGCGGGCGCCGCAGCGCCCCGGCTCCTACGGCTACGAAGTCGAGGTCGTGAGCGAAGCCGACTCGCGCCCCCGGAACGACGCGCTCGGAACGACGGTCAGGGTCGAGCGGGCGCCGCGGGTCCTGGTCGCCGGCGCCGACGGCACCGCCGCCGCCCAGCTGATGCGGGCCGACGGCTTCAAGGTCACCGAGGTCGCCGCCGCGGCGCTGCCGGGCAGCGTGGCCGGATACAAGGGCGTCGACGGCGTCGTGCTCGAAGATGTGTCGAACGAAGAACTGGGCAAGGCGCGGGCAGAAGCGATCGACGGCGCGGTCCGCGAAGGGGCGCTCGGCCTGTTCGCTCTCGGCGGCGATCGCTCCTTCTCGCTCGGCCGGTACTACAAGTCCCCGCTCCAGGAAGTGCTGCCGGTCAAATCCCTGGTGCCGGGCAAATTGCAGCGCAAGAACGTCGCGATCGAGCTCGTGCTCGACCGCTCCGGCAGCATGATCAACGAGGTCGGCGGGGTGCCGAAGATCGCGATGGCGCAGGCGGCGGCGCGCGGAGCGCTCGCCTTCCTGCTCAAACACCGCGACCAGGTGGGCATCGTCGGCTTCGAAATCAAACCGAAGGTCCTGGTTCCGCTGACCCGGGTCGAACCCGCCGACGTCGGCGAGATCGAACACGTGATCAACACGATCCCGGCCAACGGCGGCACCAACATCTACAAAGGCCTGGCCGCGGGCGTCAAGGAGATCGAACGCTCGAAAGCCAAGGACCGCCACATCATCCTGCTCACCGACGGGATCAGCGAACCGGGCTCCTACCAGCAGCTGGTGCCAGGGCTGAAAAAAGGCAAGATCTCGGTCGCCACGGTGGCGCTCGGGGCGGAAGCCGACTTCAAGCTGTTGAGGGAAATCGCCGCCGACACCGGCGGCAACTACTACGCGACCGAAGATGCCCGCCAACTGCCGAAGATCTTCGACAAAGAGACGCGGATCAACACCAGGACGGTGCGCCTGCGCGGGCAGATCGGCGTCTCCGCCGGCGACCCCAGCCCGATCACCGGCAGCCTGGTCGGTGAAGGACTGCCGGCGCTGGGTGGCAACGTGGTGACCGAACTGAAGCCGGGCGCCGAGGCGGCCCTGCTCGGCCAGGACAAAAACCATCCGCCCGATCCGGTGCTCGCCCAGTGGCAATACGGCGCCGGCCGGGTCGCCGCCTGGACCCCGGGGCTGACCCCGGGATGGGCCGGCGAATGGCTGCGGCGCCCGCGGCTCTTCCAGGACGCGGCGCGCTGGGTCGAGCGCGGGGTGGCGCCGCCGCCGCTGACCCCCAGTCTCGTCCCCGGCGACCAGCGCGAGCTCGAAGTCGCCCCGACCACCGGTACCGGCAAGGCGCTCGAACTGGAAGCGCTGGAAGGGACGCTGCGCTCCGCCGCCGGCAAGAAGATCCCGCTGCGCTTCGAAGAGTCGGCGCCGAGCCGCTGGACCGCGCCGCTGCCGGAACTGCCGGCGGGCGAGTACGAATACGCGCTCACCTCCTTCGGCGCCGGGTCGCTGACCGGCACGCTCGCCATCCCCTACGCGGCCGAGTGGAAGCTCGGTCGGGTCGACACCACGCCGCTCGGCCCGCTCGCCGCGGCCTCCGGCGGGACCACCCTCGCGGTCGACGATCCGGGCCACATCGAAGGCGACTCGCGCCACATCTGGTGGCTCTTCGCGGCCTTGGCGCTGGCCTGCTTCCTGGTCGGCGCGGGCCTGCGCCTGATCGGCGGCGGTGGGGGCAGGAGGGAGCCTCGGAACGAGGACCTGAAGCGAGATCGGGAGAATCCAGGGGACCGTGACCCAGACCCCTCCCAACTTGGCGAAGCTCAGCCCGCTTGATCAGAGCACCGCGCAGACCGCCGCCGTCCTCGTCCTCGGCGAGGGCGGCGGGCTCGGCGCCGCCCTGCTCCGCCGTCTGCAGCAGAGCGGCACGCCGGCGGGCTCGGCCCTCGACCTGACCGACGGCGAAGCCTCGGACATGCTGCGCGAAGGTCACTGGCGGGCGGTCGCAGTGGTCACCCGCGACGACGCCCACGCCCTGCGGCTGACCCTGCTCAGCGCCCACGTGCGGCCCGACCTGCCGCTCTGGGTGACGATGTTCGACCACACCGTCTCGCGCGAGCTCGAGCACGTCGCCCCCAAAGTCCACGTGCTCTCGCCCTCGGAGATCGTCGCCGGGGACCTTGCCGAGGGCTGTCTGGCCTTGGCCGGCGACGACATCGTCGGCCGCCACCGCCACGGGGTGCGGCTGGTCGACGACGCGCTCCGCCTCCTCGTCGCCGCCGGCGCCGGGCTGTTCGGCGCCCTGGTGATCGAGATGGTGATCACGATGATCGCCTTCCACCACGGGCTGATCGACGCCTTCTACTACTCCACCCGCTCGGTGGCGACGGTGGCCGGTCCGCCGGGGGCGTCCCACGGCCCGGCCTGGTTCAAGCTTGCTTCGGCGGCCAACATGGTGCTCGCCGTCGCCCTGGTCGCGATCTTCACCGCGGCGCTGGTCCGCCGGCTCAGCCGTCGCCGGCTGACCACCCTGTTCGGGCCGCGCGCCGTCCCGGCCCGCCACCACGTCGTCCTGGTCGGCTTCGGCCAGGTCGGCTTCCGCCTCGCCCAGGCATTGAAGGACCGCGGCGTCGCCGTGGTGGCGATCGAGCGCGACGCCGAAGCGCCAAGCGTCCGCCTCGCCCGAGCCGCCGGGATCCCGGTGGCGGTCGGGCGCGGAGACGACCGCGAGGTGCTGCAGCGGGTCGGCATCGAACGCTGCGGCGCGGTGGCGGCCGTCACGTCAGACGATCTCGTCAACGTCGCCGTGGGCCTCGCCGCCGAGGACCTGCGCCCCGACGTCCCGATCGTCCTCCGCCTCGGCGACGGCGAGGTGGCGTCGGAGACCGACTCCCTGCTCCACCTCGGAAGAATCTGCGACGCCCACAAACTCTCCGCCGAGACGCTCCAGCGGGCGATCGAGGCGGGCGCCTGAAGCTAGGTGAGGCCGTGCGGGTGGAGGTGGTCCTCCGCCATGCGCTTGAGCCCGACCCGATCGATCTTGCCGGTCGGGTTGAGTGGCATCTCGTCGAGGAAGACGACCTCCTCCGGGGCCTTGTAGCCGATCCGTTCGCGGCAGTGGACGATGAGGTCGGCAGCCGACGGCTTCTCACTGCCCTCGGCGAGGGTGACGTAGGCGCGCACGTTCTCGCCGTGGACGCTGTCGTGGACGCCGACCGCGCCGGCGAGGGCCACCGCGGGGTGATCGACGAGTGCCCCCTCGACCTCATACGGGCTGATGTTGGAGCCGTCATGGACGATCACCTGCTTCTTGCGGCCGAAGAACCAGAGGTACCCGTCGGCGTCGGCGCGGGCCAGGTCGCCGGAGTCGAGCCAGCCGTCGACGATCACCTCGGCGGTCGCCTCCGGGGCCTCCCAGTAGCCGCTCATCCGGCTGCGGGTCTCGATCCAGATCCGGCCCACCTCCTCGCCTTCGATCGGCTCGCCGTCCTCGCCCCGAAGTTCGATCCGGAAGCCGCCGACCGGCAGGCCGATCGAGCCCTGGCGGATCTCCCCCGAGGGCGGGTTCAGCGTCGCGATCCCGACCTCGGTCATCCCGTAGCCCTCGACGATCGGAAAGCCCGCCGCGGCGGCGAACTCGGCCAGCAGCTCGGTCGAGACCTTGTCGGCGCCGGCCCGGCAGATCCGCAGCGAGTCGAAGTCGCCGGGGCGCAGGTCGTGGTCGTGGATCAGGGCCGAGAGGGCCGCCGGGATCATCGCCAGCACGGTCGGCTGCTGGTCGCGCAGCAACGGCAGCAGCTCGTGCGCGTCGGTGGCCCGGGCGACGACCACCCGACCGCCGACCGAAAGCGTCGCCAGCGCCCAGAGGAAGCCCCCCACGTGGGACATCGAGGAGCCGGGGAGGAAGACGTCCTCGGCGGAGAGCTCGAAGGCCGTCGCGGCGCTGGCGATCATCCAGCGCAGGGTCTCGCGGGTGTGGGTGACGCCCTTCGCCGGGCCGGTCGAGCCGGAGGTGAAGAAGATCACCGCGGGCGCCTCGGGATCGACGAAGTCGGCGTCGCGGGCCAGTGGCTCGGCGGCGAGCAGCGCGGCGAAGTCGTGGTCCCAGCCGGGCCGCGCCGCGGCCGGTTCGTCGTTGCCCTGCGGCAGCGGCTCGGCGTCGCGATAGGCGATCGTCCCCAGGTCGAGGCGTCCGGCCAGCTCGCTCGCGGCGACGTCCTCGGCGCGCTCCTCGTGGGCGAGCAGCACCCGGGCGCCGCTCACCCCGAGCGCGTGGTCGATCTCGGCCGCCGTGTAGCGGTAGTTCAGCGGCGTCGCGATCAGCCCGGCCTTGAAGCAGCTGAGGTAGTGGACGACGAGGTCGACCCGGTTCGGCATCAGCGAGGCGACCCGGTCGCCGGGTTCGAGCCCCAGCTCCAGGTAGCCGGCCGCCACCCGTGAGCTCGCCTCCTCCAGCTCGCTCCAGGTGAGCGAGCGGACTGCAGATAAAAGAGCGACCCCCTCCGGCTTGGTCTCGAGACCGAACCGGAGGAGGTCGCCAAGTGGCGCCGCTGGGTCGTCTAGCCGGGCGCCGCCGATCAGCATCGGCGGGAGGTTACTTCCCGCCGACTATGTCTTCCACCACGTAGGCGGCGACGTTTTTGATTTCTTCTTCGGACAGGGTGCCTTTGAACGCCGGCATCCCGCCGCCGCCGTTGGTCACCTGTTTTTCGGCTCCGGCCTGGGTTTTGGCCAGCGGCATCGTGGTCAGGTCAGGACCGCCGTTGCCGCCGTGACCGGTGGCGCCGTGGCAGACGGAGCATTCTTCGGCGAAGACTTCTTTGCCGGCTTCCGCGTTCGGCGCACCGCCCGCGGCAGCTTCTTCACCGCCTTCGGCTTCTTTGCCTTCTTCTTCGCCGGTCCCGGCTTCTTCGCCGCTTTCGCCTTCTTCTTCCTCGCCGGCGTGCCCGGTGCCTTCACCGGCCTCTTCGAGGCCTTTCGGTTCGGTCATCGTGCCGGTCAGCGAGAAGACCCAGAAGTTTTCACCGTGGGGCGTCGCCGCCAGCGAGTTACCACCGGCGTAGATGGCGATTTTCTCCTGGCCTTCGTCTTCGAACGCGGTCACCGTCGTGTTCGCTCCGGCGCCGGTCTGCCAGTGCCAGAGTTCTTTGCCGGTTTCACTGTCGTAGGCGACGAGGTTGCCGTCGTTCTGCCCGACGAACAGGAGCCCACCGGCGGTGGTCACCGTGCCCGAGTAGCAGGACTGCGGCTGTTTGTTCTGCCATTTGATTTTGCCGGTCGACATGTCGTACGCGGTGACGTAGCCGGGCGTTTCGAACCCGGAGGCGACGATCGTGTCGGAGCCGATGTAGGTCTGGCCTTGCTTGAACTGCGCTTCCTTCGGCGGCACGATCAGGCCGAGCGCGCCGGACTGCGAGCAGACGAAGTACATGTTCTTTTCCGGGTCATACGAGGACGGCGGCCAGTTGTCGCCACCGACCGCCGCGTTGGCGACCAGGTTGACCACGTTCGGGTCCGAGCTGTTCGGGGTGAACGCTTTGCTGCCGACGACCTTCGGTTTCGGATCGAGCGATGCAGCTCCTTCTTCGGCCTTTTTGATCGCCTCGGGCTGCGCTTCCACCGGGCTGAACGGTTCCATGGTCGGCTCGGGCTGAGTCGGCCAGGTGTTCTGCTGCGGATCCTGCGGGACCTTCACCTCGGGGATCGGGTAGATCGGTTTGCAGTCCTTCTGGCTGACCAGGTAGACCCAACCGGTCTTCTCCGGCTCGCCCACCGCTTCGACCTGTTCGCCGTTCATTTCGCCTTCGAAGAGGACGGTCGGCGACGGCGCGTCGTAGTCCCAGAGGTCGTGGTGGACCTCCTGGAAGTGGCAGTGGTATTTGCCGGTTTCGGCGTCGAGGCCGACGATCGAGGCGGTGAAGAGGTTTTCACCCTCACGGTTTTCGCCGGTCCACGGTGCCGCGTTCGAGGTGGAGAAGAACAGCAGCCCGGTCTTCGGGTTCACGGTCGGCGTATTCCAGATCGAGGCGCCGCCGGTTTTGTAGGTGCGGCCGTCCTTGGGCCAGGTGTCGCCACCGAATTCGCTCGGCGACGGGGTGGTCCAGAAGCGCCATTCCTCTTTGCCGGTTTCGGCGTTGAGGGCGGTCAGACGCCCGCGGACGCCGTACTCGCCGCCCGAACCACCGACGTAGACCTTGTTGTTGTAGTAGAGCGGGGCGCTCGTGATCGAGAAGCCTTCACCGGGCTTGACCACGTTGGTGCTCCATTTGACTTTGCCGGTCGCCTGATCCAGCGCCACCTCGGCGCCGTTCAGCTGCGAGACGAAGACCATGCCGTCGCCGATCGCGACGCCGCGGTTGTCCCAACCGCAGCAGACGACTTCGCCGAGCGGATCGGGGGGAAGGTGAGGTTCGTAGGTCCAGAGCCGGTGGCCGTTGCCCGCGTCGAGCGCGAACACGTCGTCGGCACCGTCGGAGATGTAGATCGTGCCTTCGTACTCGATGGCCTGGCCCTCGGCGGAGAACTTCGCCGCGGTGGCGTTCTGGCCGATCTTGGTCATCCATTCGCCTTTGAGTTCCTTGACGTTTTCGGTATTGATTTCGTCAAGGGTCGAGAAGCGATCGTTGGTGGTGCCGCCGCCGTTGGAGATCCAGTTGTCCCCGGCGTGTTCGAAGAGTTCGTCGGAGGTGAACGCCGGCGCTGCGGCGATCCCGCCTTCTTCAGTTTCGGCCGGTTCGCTTTCGGCGGGCGCGGTCGAACTGGACGTGGTGGTGCCATCGCTCCCGCCGCATGCGGCCAGGACCAGCGCCGCCACGAGCGCCAGCAACAGCGTTGCGATCCAGAAGCGGCGACCGCCTTCCGGCTTACCGAAACCTCTCCTCATACCGATCCACCCTTTCCCACGAACGGAGGCGAATCCGGCACGAAACGGGACGAGCCTCCATCCAGCTCATTGACACGACTTCAGGATGTCGGACGCTACCACAGAGAAACGCGGGGCTCAGCGAAATCTCAAGGGCGGATTGGAGTGATTACGGCGCCGCAGGTGGAGGGTCCGCCGGCGCCGCATCGAGCTGCCCTCGAGGACGCTGGGGACGTATCTGGCTGGAATGGGCGAACGTTTGCTCATTCGGTGGTGCCGGGCGGCCGATCTCGTCGCCCGCAGGCGGTGGACGAGCGCGATCGTCAGCGTCGCCACACCGATCCCGATCGCGGCGACCAGGAGAGCCGGGACCCCGAGTAACCCGAGCCCGACCAGCGCCGCCCCGAACGCCATCAGGGTGGCGGTGTAGAGCCGATCTGAGCTGCGTCGCCGGGACATCGTCCTCGATCCGAAATTACTCCTGACCCGATCCGCGCCGAGCCCGCTGCGGTCGGTGCAAGGAAAGTGGCGCCGCAGGAGGGCGGCCTCCCTCCTAGCGGGCGAAGCTCTTGTAAGAAGACCAAGCGGGCTTCGCCGACATTCCCTCGCCGAACAGGCCCGAGCCGTCGCAGAAGTTGCAGGTTCCGGGCGAGTCGGTGAAGGAGAACCAGTAGACCCGCTTCACCCGCCAGCCGGCGGCCTTCGAGCGCAGGAGGCCGAAGGCGCCCCGCAGTTCGCGCGCTTGCCCCGCACGGCCCTTCTCGAATCCGTTGTGGCCGTTCGAGGCGCTCGGGTGGCCGCTGCTCCAACCCATCTCGGTGAGCCAGATCGCCCGGCCCGGATCGCGCGAGGCTTTCAGCGCCGCCCGCAGCGCTTCGATTTCCGGGGTCAGTTGCTTGTAGTTGTACGTGTAGGGATGGAGGGCGACGGCGAGGAACTTGCCGCGCACGCCGGGCGTCGTCCTGTACATCCGTTCGAGGAAGTCGGCGGCGAAGTAGGACCGCTTGATCCGGCCCGGGGCGGGCTTCGCGTCGCCGCCCTTGGGCCGGCCGAAGAGGCCGCCGAGGACGATCCGCGCGCCCGGGTCGGCGCTGCGCAGATCGCGATAGGAGTCGACCACCAGCTTGCCGTACTGAGAGGGGCTCGGCCGGGCGGCGAAGTACTTGAAGTTCTCCTCGTTCCAGATCTGCCAGGTCCTGATCGGGTGGGCGGGCAGCAGCGGGTTTTCGGTCCAGAAGCTGCCGCCGGGGCCGTAGCGGAAGACCGCGAGGCGGAGGAATTCGCGCCAGCCGGCGCGCTGGGCCGCGGTCTGCACCGGCAGGCTGACCGGCGCCCGGGCGCCGCCGACCGCTTCCGAGCCGACCGCCCAGCCGGGCGCCCCGGTGAGGAAGGGGAGGACGCCGATCCCGGCTTCGGCGGCGCCGCGGACGTAGGGGTCGACCGAGCCCCAGTCGGGCAGGGCGCCGGGACCGGACTGCACCGCGGCCCAGTTGACCGGCACGCGGATGCTTTCGACGCCGCCCGCCCGCAGCGTCGCCGCCTCTTCGGCGTTCGGCGCCTGGTTGGCCACGACGCCCCAGAAGTCGGCGGGAAGCGCCGCCTGCGCGCCCGCGGGCGCGAGCATCGCCAGGAGCGCCAGGAGCAGCGCGGGTAGGAGAAGGCGGTGGGGTGAATGTCGGTCGTCTCGTCTCATCATCTGTCCGTCCCTAACCCGGCCCGGGCCGCCTAGGATCGGTCGCATGGTCCTTCCGGGGGGTGAGACGACGTTCATCGGCGACGGCGGCCTGGAGACGACGATGATCTTCGAGCGCGGGATCGAGCTGCCCGAATTCGCCTCCTTCCAACTGCTCGAGGACGAGCGCGGGCGTGCCGCCCTGCGTGACTACTACGAGGGATACCTTGACCTCGCCGCCGCCCACGAGGTCGGCTTCACCCTCGATACGCCGACCTGGCGCGCCAGTCGCAACTGGGGGGAGCGCCTCGGGCGTACCGCCGCGGAGATCGGTGAGCTGAACCGGGAAGCGGTCGACTTCGGCCAGCGCCTACGGGAGGGCCGCGGCGGCGAGGCGCCGATCGCCGTCTGCGGCGTCGTCGGGCCGCAGGAAGACGCCTACCGGCCCGCCCGGTTCCTCGGTCCCGACGAGGCCACCGAGTACCACTTGCCCCAGGTCGAGGCACTGGTCGCGGCCGGCGTCGACATGGTCTCCGCCTACACGCTCTCTTATGTGGACGAGGCGATCGGCGTCGTCCGCGCCGCGGGCGCGGCGGGGGTGCCGGTCTCGATCTCCTTCACGGTCGAGACCGACGGCCGGTTGCCCGACGGCGAGTCGCTGGCGGCCGCGGTGCAGCGCCTCGACCGTGAGACCGAGGCCGCGGCGGCCTACCTGATGGTGAACTGCGCCCATCCCAGCCACTTCGGCCCCGAGCTCGAGGCCGGGGGCGCCTGGCGCGAGCGCATCGCCGGCATCCGCGCCAACGCGTCGCGCCGCAGCCACGCCGAGCTCGACTCGATGCCGGACCTGGACAGCGGCGACCCGGACGAGCTGGCGGGCGAATACCTGGAGCTGGTCGGCGCGCTGCCCTCCCTCTCGGTGCTCGGCGGCTGCTGCGGGACCGACGCCCGCCACCTCGCCGCCATCTGCTCGGCCTGCCTCAGCCGTTAGCGGAGATGGTGGGTGCCTCTGAACCTTCTTGATCGAGGTCGAGGTACAGTGAAGGGTTCGGAGACAGCACAGTCGACTTCAGGAACCAACTGTGCTGCCCCTCGCGGCGTGCATCCCAAATGACGCCTTGGGCCCGTCGCTCCCTTCACCCGGGAGCGGCGGGTCTCCCACATGAGGGGTCGAGAATAGCGCCGTAACGGGATCGATACACCGGCCCGCGTCTCGGCGGTCAGCCTTCGCCGCGTGGCGATGGCTCGACGGGCGGCGAACCGGGAAGCACATCAGGTGCGCTCGTCCGCGCCACGTCGGCGGCGTGGTCATCCGCCTGCTCCTGCGACTCGCGCTCGGCGGCGACGCGGCGGCGGTAGATGTCGACCTCGCGAGCGACCGTGTCCTGGTCCCAGCCGAGGACGTCCGCCATCAGTCGCGCCGCCGGCTCGGCGCTCGCCAGGCCGCGGTCCCAGGCCTCGATGGAGATCCGGGTGCGTCGGGTGAGCACGTCCTCCAGGTGCTGGGCGCCCTCGTGGGTGACGGCGTGGCGCACCTCGGCGGCGAGGTAGTCGTCGGCCCCAGGCAGCGGACGCGCCAGCTCCGGGTCGCGGGCGATCTCCGCGGTCAGCTCGAAGATCCGCGAGCCGAAGCGGTTCAGCAGATGTTCGATCCGCGCCGGGTGAAGGCCGGTCTCGGCGGCCAGCGCCTCCTTGCGGTTGCGCAGGGCGAAGTAGCCGTCGGCGCCGACCAGCGGCGTCTCGTGGCTGATCGAGGGAGGCACCCGTATCTCCATCGAGCGCGCCGCGGCGTCGACCGCGTCCTTCGCCATCACCCGGTAGGTCGTGTACTTGCCGCCCGCGATCGCCACCAGCCCCGGCACCGGCACGGCGACGGTGTGCTCGCGGCTGAGCTTGCTGGTCGACTCCGACTCGTGCGAGAGCAGCGGCCGCAGGCCGGCGTAGACGCCCTCGACGTCCGCGTGGGTGAGCGGCTCGCGCAGCACCTTGTTGACGTGTTCGAAGATGTAGTCGATGTCGGAGCGGCTTGCCGCGGGGTGCGCGCGGTCGAGCTTCCAGTCGGTGTCGGTGGTGCCGACGATCCAGTGTCGACCCCAGGGGATGACGAAGAGGACGCTCTTCTCGGTGCGCAGGATCAGCCCGGTGTCGAGCTGCAGCCGGTCGCGCGGGATCAGCAGGTGGACCCCCTTCGAGGCGCGGACGTGGAACTTGCCCCGCTCGCCGACCATGTTCTGGATGTCGTCGGTCCAGACCCCGGTCGCGTTGATCACCTGGCGGGCGCGGATCTTGATCTCCTCGTCGGTATGGGCGTCGCGGGCGACGACGCCGGTCACCCGCTCGCCCTCACGCAGGAAGCCGACCACGGCGATGTTGTTGGCCACCGCCGCGCCGTAGTGGGCGGCGGTGCGGGCGAGGGTCATCGTGTGGCGGGCGTCGTCGACCTGAGCGTCGAAGTACTGGAAGGAGCCGATCAGGGCGTCGTCGCGGAGCGCCGGCGCCACCCGCAGCGACTTGCGCTTGGAGAGCGCGCGGAACCCGGGCACTCCCGTGTGGCCGCCGCCGAGGCTGTCGTAGAGGACCATCCCGGCACCGATGTAGGGCCATTCCCACTGCTTCTCCAGCGGGAACAGAAAGGGGACGGGGTGGACCAGGTGCGGGGCGAGTTTGCTGAGCAGCAGGCCGCGCTCGCGCAGCGCCTCGCGGACCAGCCCGAAGTCTTTCTGCTCCAGGTAACGGAGCCCGCCGTGGATCAGCTTGCTCGACCGCGACGAGGTACCGGCGGCGTAGTCGCGCGCCTCCACCAGCGCCACCGAGAGGCCACGCGAGGCGGCATCGAGGGCGCAGCCGGTGCCGGTCGCGCCGCCGCCGATCACGACGATGTCGAATTCCTCGGCACCGAACCGGTCGATCGCCGCGGCGCGGCCCTCCGGGCTCAGGCGGTCGTCGGGACCCAACCGGGGGGGCGTCGCGGACGGGGCTGATTCGAGATGGTCGTGGGCGGGCATCAGTGGCTCAGGGATACCCGGGAAGGGCCGGGGCCCAACGTAACAAGGAGGGCGCATGGGCCAGGATGCGACGGCGGCGGAGGAGACCTCGCGAGCAAGCTATCGCGGCGGCGACGGCACCCGGCGCTGGCGGTGGCAGCAGTCCACCTGGGGCGAGGCGGGCGCCGAGTTCCTCGGCACCTTCGTCCTGATCATGTTCGGCGACGCCGTCGTCGCCACCTGTGTCGCCGGCCTCAGCCAGTCGGGCCGCGCCGGGCTCGCCTTTGGCACCTCCGACTGGATCCTGATCTCCTTCGGCTGGGGCCTCGCCGTCACCTTCGGCGTCTACGTGGCGGGCGGCGTCTCCGGCGCTCACCTCAACCCCGCGGTCACCCTGGCGCAGGCGCTGCGCCGCGGTTTCCCCTGGCGGAAGGTGCCGACGTATGTGTTCGCCCAGGTGGCGGGCGCCTTCGTCGCCGCAGCGGTCGTCTACTTCAACTACCGCTTCGCGATCGGCAGCTTCGAAAGCGCCGAACACATCCACCGCGGCACCTCCGACTCGATCGGGACGTATTCGATCTTCGCCACCTTCCCGGCCGAATATTTCACTTCCTGGTTCGGCCCGTTCATGGATCAGGTGATCGGCACCGCGCTGCTGGTCGCCTGCATCTTCGCCGTGATCGACGAGTACAACGCGCCGACCAAGGCGAACATGGCGCCGTTCATCATCGGCCTGATCGTGGTCGCGATCGGGATCAGCTTCGGCGTCAACGCCGGGTACGCGATCAACCCTGCCCGCGATCTCGGGCCGCGCCTCTTTGCCTGGGCGCAGGGATGGGGGAAGATCGCCATCCCGGGTGATTACGGCAACGTCAACACCTATTTCTGGATCCCGATCGTCGGGCCGCTCCTGGGCGGGGCGATCGGAGCCTACGTCTACGACATCTTCATCCGCGGCGTGTTGATCGCGCGCGGGGTGCAACCCGATCCGGAGATGGTCGAAGAGGCACAAACCACCATCGAGGAGGACTGAGGGATATGGCCGAGTACGTCGCGGCGATCGACCAGGGGACCACGTCGAGCCGGCTGATCCTGTTCGACAAGGACGGGCGGATCCAGCAGGTCGACCAGCGCGAGCACGAGCAGATCACGCCGAAAGCCGGCTGGGTCGAGCACGACGCGACCGAGATCTGGCGGCGTACGCGCGAGGTGATCGGCGGGGCGATGGCGAGCTCCGACGCCGAGGCCGGCGACGTCGCCGCGATCGGGATCACCAACCAGCGCGAGACCACCGTGGTCTGGGACCGCGAGACCGGCGAGCCGGTCTACAACGCGATCGTCTGGCAGGACACGCGGACCGAAGACATCGTCCACGAACTGGCCGGCGACGAGGGTCCGGACCGCTTGCGCAAGGACGTCGGCCTGCCGCTCTCGACCTACTTCTCCGGGCCCAAGATCAAGTGGATCCTCGACAACGTCGACGGGGCGCGGAAGCGGGCCGAAGCGGGCGAACTCGCCTTCGGGACCATGGACACCTGGTTGCTCTGGAACCTCACCGGCGGCAGCGACGGCGGCGTCCACGCGACCGACGTGACCAACGCCGGCCGGACGATGCTGATGAACCTGGAGACGCTCGACTGGCACGAGCCGAGCCTCGACCTGATGGGGATCCCGAAGTCGATGCTGCCGGAGATCAAGTCCTCCTCGGAGACCTACGGCGAGGCGAAGGGGACGGCGCTCGGCGGCGTGCCGGTGGCGGGAATCCTCGGCGACCAGCAGGCGGCGATGTTCGGGCAGACCTGCTTCGACAAGGGCGACGCGAAGAACACCTACGGCACCGGTTGCTTCCTGCTCGTCAACACCGGTGAGGAGATCGTCCACACCGACAAGCTGCTGACCACGGTGGGGGCGAAGCTGGGCCCGGACGGGCCCCCCGTCTACATGCTCGAGGGCTCGATCGCGGTGACCGGCGCGGCGGTGCAGTGGCTGCGCGACCGGCTCGGCATCATCAAGAGCGCTCCCGAAGTCGAAGAGCTGGCGAGGTCGGTCGACGACAACGGCGGCGTCTACTTCGTCCCCGCCTTCTCCGGCCTCTTCGCGCCGTACTGGCGCGAAGACGCCCGCGGGGCGATCATCGGCCTCACCGCCTACGCCAACAAAGGGCACATCGCCCGCGCGACCCTGGAGGCGACCGCCTGGCAGAGCCGCGAGGTGGTCGACGCCGCCAACGACGTCGCCGAAGTCCCCTTCACCGAGCTGAAAGTCGACGGCGGCATGACCGCCGACGAGCTGCTGATGCAGTTCCAGGCCGACGTCCTCGGCGTCCCCGTGATCCGCCCCGCGGTGACCGAGACGACCGCCCTCGGCGCCGCCTTCGCCGCCGGGCTCGCGGTCGAGTTCTGGTCGGGCACCGATGAGCTGCGCGAGCGCTGGGAGGAGGACAAGCGCTGGGAGCCCGCGATGGACGAGTCCGACCGCGAGCGCCGGTACGCCCAGTGGAAGAAGGCCGTCGAACGCACCTTCGACTGGGTCGAGTAGCTTCACGCCATGGCGATCGAGTCATGGCTGATGGACATGGACGGGGTGTTGGTCCACGAGGCCAACGCACTCCCCGGCGCCGACCGCTTCCTCGACGCGCTGCGCCGGCGCGACCTGCCGTTCCTGCTGCTCACCAACAACTCGATCTACACCCGGCGCGACCTCGCCGCGCGGCTGCGGGCGAGTGGGCTCGACGTGCCGGAGGAGTCGATCTGGACCTCGGCCTCGGCGACCGCCCGCTTCCTCGAAACGCAGCGCCCGGGCGGCACCGCCTTCGTCGTCGGTGAGTCGGGGCTCTCGACCCAGCTCTACCAGGCCGGCTACACGCTGACCGACAACGAACCCGACTACGTGGTGCTCGGCGAGACCCGCACCTACAGCTTCGAGCGGATCACCCAGGCGATCCGGCTGATCGCGAACGGCGCCCGCTTCATCGCCACCAACCCCGATCCGACCGGCCCCTCACCAGGTGGCCCGCTGCCGGCTACCGGTTCGGTGGCGGCGCTGATCACCCGGGCCACCGGCGTCGAGCCCTACTTCGTCGGCAAGCCCAACCCGCTGATGATGCGCAGCGCCCTCAACGCCCTCCAGGCCCACTCGGAGACGACCGCGATGATCGGCGACCGGATGGACACCGACATCGTCGCCGGCCTCGAGGCGGGCATGGAGACGATCCTCGTCCTCAGCGGCGTCACCACCGCGGCCGAGGCGGAGCGCTTTCCCTACCGCCCCTCGCGGATCGTCGACTCGGTCGCCGACCTGATCGACGAGATCTAGTCCCAGCCGACTAGGCTTTGCCGCATGGACGACGACTGGCGCCTGCAGATCGACCTCGACGACGACGGCATCGCCGGCAACCTCGCCGACCACCTGCGCGCCGCCGAGCTCGAGCACGACCTCGCGGTCGACATCGGCCGGCGGGTGATCGTCAGCCACGAAGGCGAGCGGATCTTCCTCTACGCCGGCGATCGCGACCAGCTCGACCGCGCCCAGGGCATGATCCAGAAGTACCTCGACAACAAGGGCTGGAAGGGCAAGTTGGAGCTGCGCCACTGGCACCCTGCCGCCGAGGAGTGGGAGGATCCGGAGAAGTCGCTGCCGACCACCGAGGCCGAGATAGAGGCCGAGCACGAGGTGCTGATCGAGACCGAGGACGAGGAGACCGCCGCCCGCCATGGCCGTGCGGAGTTCGAGGTCAGCGTCAAGTTCCCGTCCAGCCACGAGGCCCGCGACTTCGCCAAGCAGCTGAAGGAAGAGGGCCTGCAACCGGTGCGTCGCTTCCACTACATGGTCGTCGGCGCCGCCGACGAGGACGCCGCAAAGGAACTCGCCGACCGGATCCGCGCCGAGGCCCCGGCCGACGCCGAGGTGAAGGCCGAGTACTCCCTGCGCGAGATCTACGACGAGCAGCCGCCGAACCCGTTCTTCTTCCTCGGCGGCCTCGCCGGCTGAGAACCTGCCTCGGATTCCCAGCCGGCGCTCCGGCGACGGACCTCTTCGAGCACCCAAGCCCAACCCCATGTCCTTGGTCGCCCACAGGGCTACCAAGGACATGGGGCCGTTGAGTGCTCCCCCCGCCCAGGGTTCAAGTCGGGAGCGATCGTTGTCGAAACGGGTCTGGAGGGTCCCCGGTAAGGGATCTCTTACCCCCCAATGGTCATCGTCGAAGAGAAACCCAAGGCTCCGCTCGAGCCACCGCCGCGCGAACTGTCGGCGATCCGCGTCGTCCTCCTGGTCGTCGTCCTGGCCGCGGTCGCCTTCGGTGTCTGGCAGCTCGTCAGCAAGGAAACGCCGGCGAGCGCCGCCAAATCGGGAGCCGTCCCCGTCTACTCCCCTTATGTGGACGTGACGCTGACGCCCACCTACCCCTTCCAGATGCCCTCGGCCAACCCGGTCTCAAGCGTGTATCTCGCCTTCGTGGTCAGCGACAAAGAAGAAGCGTGCACGCCGTCCTGGGGCACCTTCTACACGCTCGACTCCGCCGAGGGCGGCCTCGACCTCGACGCCCGCGCGGCCCAGCTCCGCGGCCAAGGCGGCAGCGTGATGATCTCCTACGGCGGCTCCGCCAACACCGAGCTGGCGGTCGACTGCACCGACCCGGCGAAGCTGCGGCAGGCCTACCTGGAACCGATCCAGCGCTACAAGGCGAAGGCGATCGACCTCGACATCGAGGGCGCCAACCTCGCCGACACCGGCGCCAACGCCCGCCGCGCGACCGCGATCGCCCAGGTCCAGAAGGAACTGGCGGCGGAAAAGAAGCCGCTCGAGGTCTGGATGACCCTGCCGGTCTCCAGCCACGGGCTGACCGCGGAAGGCATGGCCGCCGTGCAGGCGATGTTGAAGGCGAAGGTCACGCTCGCCGGCGTCAACGCGATGACGATGGACTTCGGCCAGGGCGAAGGCGCCGAAGAGGACATGCTGGGGACGATCGAGCGGGCGCTCGACGCGACCCAGGCGCAGGTCCAGTCGATGTGGCGCGCCGCCGGCCTGCCGAGCAGCGCCGGGGCGGCCTGGGGCCACGTCGGCGTCACCCCGATGTTCGGCGTCAACGACGTCACCGCCCAGCGGTTCACCACCAAGGACGCGAAGGAACTGGCCAAGTTCGTCGACGCCCGGGGCATCCCCCGCGTCTCCGGCTGGTCGCTGAACCGCGACTCGCAGTGCGGCGGCGCCTTCGCCAAGGTCGGCGAACTCTCCAACACCTGCAGCGGCGTCGAGCAGAAGCCGCTCGAATTCACCCACATCTTCAGCAAGCTGCGCGGGACCAAGACCGCCGGCAAGGAAGCGACGGCTGCGAGCGCGCCGACGCCGACCAAGCCGCGCACGGTCGCCGACGATCCCGCCACCAGCCCCTACCCGATCTGGCGCCCGGCCGCCGCCTACACCTCCGGCTACAAGGTCGTCTGGCAGGGCCAGATCTACGAAGCCGGTTGGTGGAACCAGGGCACCCCGCCCGGGACCGCCGCCGCCGACGCGCCCGATGGCCCCTGGCAGTCGATCGGCCCGGTGCCCGCCGACAGCACGGCGCCGAAGCTGGTCAAGCTGACCTCCGCAGACGCCCCCGCCTGGTCGCCGACCCGCGTCTACCACGAAGGCGACCGCGTCAGCTTCGACGGGATGCCCTACCAGGCCCGTTGGTACACGCAGGGCGAACAGCCGAAGGCCGAACTGCCCTCCGACCCGAGCGCCCCCTGGGAACCGCTCTTCAAGTACCCGGGCGAGCCGAACTCAGGAGCCGAAACCGAATGAACCTTCTCCGTCGTGACGAGGACGCCGGCCCCCGCCGCCAGTGGGGTGCCGACAAGAACATGGACCCGATGCCGCAGGTGCCGCGGATCGCCGGCGACTGGACGATGGCGATCGGCCGCTTCGGGGTCGTCTTCACCGTCGCCGCCTGGGCGGCACTGATGGTCACCGTGATCAACGGCCAGGTGATCGAAGGGGTCGCCGGCCACGCCAGCCTCACCGAGACGGTCGGCTTCCTCACCGCCGTCACCATGCTCGCGGCCTCGGCGACCGCCTACCTCTTCGGCCGGCTCGGCTTCTACTACCGGACCAAAGAAGGCCGGCGCACGCCGCGGGCGATGCTGGACGAGTTCTTCGCCGAGCGCCGCCCCACGGTCACCGCGCTGATCCCCTCCTACCAGGAGGAGCCCGGCGTCATCCTGATGACGCTGCTCTCGACCGCGCTGCAGGAGTATCCCGACCTCCGCGTCGTCCTCCTCATCGACGACCCGCCGAGCCCGCGCTACGCCGGCCCGCGCAAGCTGCTCGACTCGGCCCAGGCGCTGCCCGCCGAGGTCGAGCGCCTGCTGTCGGAGCCGCGCCGCCGCTTCGACCGCGCGCTGGAAGGCTTCGAGATCTCGGTCGACCCCTCGCTGCCGACCACCGCGGGCCAGGTCCACGCCCTCGCCGCCGAGTACGAGTACGCGGGCAGCTGGATCCAGAGCCTCAGCGACCAGTACCACGTGTCCGACCACAACGAGGCCTTCTTCGCCACCCACGTGCTGGGCAAACTGGCGACCGACCTGGAGGTGATCGGCCGCGCCCTGCGCACCGCCGCCGACTCCGAGCCGGAGAAGATCGACGCGGCCCGGATGGCCCAGCTCTACCGTCGCCTCGCCTGGACCTTCCGCGCCGAGGTCTCGAGCTTCCAGCGCAAGCGCTTCGCCTCGCTCTCGGCCGAGCCGAACAAGGCGATGAACCTGAACAGCTACATCGGCCTGATGGGTGGCGCCTACCGCGAGGTCATGACCCCGGCCGGGTTGAACCTCGTCCCCGCCGGCGACCAGGAGCCCGACCTCTTCGTCCCCGAGTCCGACTACATCCTCACGATCGACGCCGACAGCGTGATCATGCCCGAGTACTGCCTGCGGCTGGTCCACTTGATGGAGCAGGAGCAGCACCAGAAAGTCGCCGTCGCCCAGTCGCCGTACAGCGCCTTCCCCGGCGCCGCCACCCGGCTCGAGCGGATCGCCGGCGCGACCACCGACCTCCAGCACATCATCCACCAGGGGATGACCTACCACGGCGCCACCTTCTGGGTCGGCGCCAACGCGATCCTCCGCAAACGCGCCCTCGCCGAGATCGAGGAGGTCGAGTACAAGGGCCCGTTCAAGATCTACCGCTACATCTCCGACCGCACGGTGATCGAGGACACCGAGTCGACGATCGACCTCGCGGCCGGCGGCTGGACGCTCTACAACTACAACGAGCGGCTCGCCTTCAGCGCCACGCCGCCGGACTTCGGCTCGCTCGCGATCCAGCGCAACCGCTGGGCCAACGGCGGCCTGCTGATCCTGCCGAAGATGTGGCGGGCGGTGCGCGAGCGGCGGAAGCGCGGCGAACGGACCTCGATCGGCGAGCTGCTGCTGCGGCTCAACTACATGGCCTCGATCTTCTGGGCCTCGCTCTTCGTCCTCTGCCTGATGATCATCCCGTTCAACGGGCACCTGGTCTCGCCGCTCACCTACGCGGTCGCCGTCCCCTACTTCGTCGCGATGGCGATCGACCTCAAGTACTGCGGCTACAAATACTTCGACGCCGCCCGGATCTACGGCTTCAACCTGCTGCTGCTGCCGGTCAACCTGGCCGGGAGCCTCAGCTCGATGGTGCAGGCGCTGACCGGCGCGAAGGGCAAATTCATGCGCACGCCGAAGGTGCGCAATCGCACCGTCCCGGCCTTCATCTACATCGTCCTGCCCTACCTGCTGGTCGCCTGGTCGGTCTACACCTTCAAAGTCGCCTACGAAAACGACCTCTGGTCGAACGCCGTCTTCGCCGCGATCAACGGCCTGCTCGGCGCCTACGCGATCGTCGCCTTCATCGGCATCCGCGACTCGATCGTCGACATCTGGGTCAACGTCACCTCCTGGCTCTACAAGCCGCAGGGGCCGAAGAAGATGGCCGCCCGTGCCCCCGCCGCGACCGAGCCGACCGAGGAGGGTGTCGCCAACTGGGAACTGGTCCTCTACCTCGGCCACGCCGATCGTCGCCGCCGCTCGCGCGACGTCCCCGAGGCCCCCAGCGATCTCGACGGGGCACCGCTGACCCTGCCGGTCTCGGCCCCGGTGGTCGATCCGGCCGGGATCGGTACGCCCGATCTGGCGACGACCGAGACGACCTGAGTACGACATCCGACGAGGACGGGGTGGACGGGCTGCGATCGAAGGCGTACCAGCCGATACTCCGTAGTACCGATATGTCATCTCAGCCTCTCGCTCCCAAGGACCTCGAGACGCGCTTCTGGCTAAGGAGCGTCGCGATCGGCGGCTGGGCGAGCGTGTGCGTCGGCGCCGCGGGCCTCGTCTACGCGCTCGTCTACGCCGAAGAGGGCGATGAGCTGGGGATCGTCCTCCCCATCGCCGCGGTGATGGCGATGGGAGCGGCGGCGCTCTGGCTGGTCCCCTGGAATCGCTTCGTCCGCTCCCGCATGCGCGAGATCCTGGTGCTCTCCTGGGCGCTGGCGATCGTCGCCGCGATCACCCTGATGGCGGCCTTCGACGGCGGTGCCAGGAGCCCGCTGGCCTTGTCCATCGTGCTGCCCTCGATCTTCGCCTCGCTCGCCTTCTCACGGGTACGGGTGCTGGTGGTTGGGATCGCCGTCGAGGCCGGCTTCGGCCTCCTCTGCCTGATCGGCTCGCCCGGTGGCGGCACCGCGATCGTCGGTGCCGTGGTGCTCGGCGCCGCGATCACGATCGGCGCCCGCCAGGCCGACTTCCACCAGGAATGGCGCCGCCAGCTCGCCCACTACTCGCTCACCGACCCGCTCACCGGGGTGCTCAACCGGCGCGGCTTCACCGCCAGCTGGCGGCGGGCGCCTTCGCGGGGCTACGCCGCGCCCCGCGCGACCCTGGTGCTGATCGACCTCGACCGCTTCAAGCACGTCAACGACTCCGATGGCCACCACGCCGGTGACAATCTGCTGCGCTGGGTCGGCTCCGAGCTCTCCGCCACGGTGAGGGCGGGCGACTCGGTGGCGCGGATCGGCGGCGATGAGTTCGCCGTGCTGCTGCCGGACACCGACGCGCGCGCGGCGGCGCCGCTGGTCGAGCGGATCGAGGAGCGGCTGGCGCGGCGGGCGCCGCACTCGCTCGGCACCGCCAGCTCGCCCGCGGACGGGGCCGAGCTCGAACAGCTCTACCGGGTCGCCGACGCGGATCTCTACGCGAACAAGTTCGCCGGCCAGACCCCGCTCTAAGCCCGACGCTCGGAGATCGAGCCGACGACCACCCGGTCGCGGCCCTGGCCCTTGGCCCGATACATCGCCCGGTCGACGGCGCGGAAGCAGGTCTCGGCGTCGGGTACGTCGCCGTGCAGCCGGCAGAGGCCGACGCTGGCGGTGCAGTCGCGTTCGATGTCGGCGGCGGTCACCGCCAGCCGCAGCTCTTCGGCGACGTTGCGCGCCTGGGCGAGGTCGATGTCGCGGAGGATCACGGCGAACTCGTCACCGCCGATCCGCGCCGCGATGTCGGGTTCGCGGATCCGCTCGTCAAGGGCGCGGCCGACCAGGCGGATCAGGCGGTCGCCGGCGGCGTGGCCGTCGGAGTCGTTGACGTTCTTGAAGCGGTCGAGGTCGAGCAGCAGCAGGGCCGCGCTCTCGCCCGCCTCCCGGCAGCGGCCGATCTGCCGTTTCAGCTCCTCCTCGAAGCGGCGCCGGTTGTAAAGCGAGGTGATCGGATCGCGGTTGGCGAGTTCGTAGGTGTGCTGCTCGAGCCGCTTGCGCGCCGAGATGTCCTGGATCTGGGAGATGAAGTGGCGCGGCGTGCCGTCGTCCTCGCGGACCATCGCCACCGCCAGGAGCACCCAGATCAGGTGCCCCCCCTTGGTGAAGTAGCGCTTCTCCATCTCGTAGGTGTCGAGCTCGCCCGAAAGCAGTTCGTCGACCTGGACGAGGTCGGCGTCGAGGTCGTCGGGGTGGGTGATCTCCTGGAAGGTCATGTCCTTCAGCTCGTCGGCGGTGTAGCCGGTGATCGCCGCGAGCTTCTGGTTGACGTGGAGGAAGCGGCCGTCGACGCCGACGATCGCCACCCCGTGCGGGGCGGCATGGAAGGCCGCCTCGAAGTCGCGTTGCAGGCGGCCGGCGCGCCGCTCGGCGGCGCGGCGCTCGGTGAGGTCGTCGTACCAGGCGATCCGGTACTGGACCGCGCCTTTCTCGTCGCGGGCGGCCATCGTCTCGGCGCGGACCGGGAAGACGCTGCCGTCGAGCCGCACGTGGTCGGAGTCGTAGAAGACGGATACGTTCCGGTCGACGGTCTCGCTGAGGTCGGGGATCTGCTCCTCCCACCCCGGGGCGAAGAGGGTGCTCAGAGGTTTGCCGACGAAGTCGCCGACCGTGCCGCCGTGCATCTCGGCGAGGGCCGGGTTGAGCGAGACGATCGTGCCGGTCTTCGCATCGACCACGGTGATCCCGCGACTGATGCGTTTGAAGCAGATCTCCCACATCCGGCGTAGGGCGTCGCCGGCGATCCCGTCGCCGAGATCCCGTCCGATCACGATCATCTCGACGATCTCCCCCGCCTCGCCGCGGATCGCCCGGGCGACCGTCTCGCACTCGATGTAGGCGCCGTCCTTGCGACGGAACCGATAGCGGACGTCGACCCGGTCGTTCCCCTTCAGCATCGCGGTGTAGGCGCCGCGGACATCGTCGACGTCGTCCGGGTGGATGAAGTCCAGGCTCGAGCGGCCGACCAGCTCCTCCGGCTCGTAGCCGGTCAGCTCCCGCGCCCTTGCCGATACGTAGGTGTATCTGCCGTCCGGCGAGTGCCGCGAGGCCAGCTCGCCGAGCGTGTCGGCGAGGAGCTCAAAGCCGTCGAGATGGGTGGACGAGCTGGACATGTCCTTCTATCGGTTGCTTCGGGATGGGGGTTTAGGAGCGGCGTCGCCGTTCTATCGCTTTCCCCGGCAGGTTCGCAAGCGTCTTCTCAGGCGTTTTACCGGCACGGACCAAAAACGGGAGGTGCTCGCCGGGGGAAGGGCCTTCGACGAGGGCAGGCTGCCCCTGCGGTCCAGTACGGCAATGTTCAGATCAGCGAGAGCCTGGGACCGGGCCTGAGCAGGGAACTTCGCTACGGTGAAGAAGTCGGGCAGGCCCCACGGCCACCCGAGAGAACCCGTTTCCTCCACGTGCACTGGCACTTCCGGGGTCGCTGGATCTCCCCGAAGAAGTCCAATTCAAGGAGCACTGACATAGCTACGTTTGCCGACCTCGGCACTTCCAGGTCGGTGGTGGACGCGCTGCGAGCGCGTTCGATCATCGAGCCTTTCCCCGTTCAAGAGCTGGTCATCCGCGACGCGCTCGACGGCCATGACCTCCTCGTCCAGTCGCCCACCGGCTCGGGCAAGACGCTCGCCTTCGGCGTGCCGCTCGTCGACGTCCTCGAGCCCGGTGCCTACGGCCCCCAGGCCTTGATCCTGGCGCCGACCCGCGAGCTCGCCTCGCAGATCGTCGACGAGCTCGAAGCCCTCGCCAAGGCGCAGCGGCTGCGAATCGCCGCGGTCTACGGCGGCGTCGGCTTCGGTCCCCAGATCGCCGCCGCAAAGAAGGCCGACATCCTCGTCGCCACGCCCGGCCGGCTCGAGGACCTGATCGCCCGCGGGGCCGTCGCCCTCGACCAGGTCGGCGTCCTCGTCCTCGACGAGGCCGACCGGATGCTCGACATGGGCTTCCGCCCGGCCGTCGACCGGATCGTCGGGCTGACCCCTGACGATCGCCAGACCCTGTTCTTCTCGGCCACCCTCGAGGGCGCCGTCGGCAAGGTCGCCCGCGACTACACCCACAAGCCGCGGTCCCATACCCACACCCCGCCGGAGACCGCCGCCGCCGACATCGAGCACCGTTTCCTGCGGGTCGAGTCGCAGGGCGCCAAGCTCGACCAGCTGGTCGCCTCGCTCGGCGAGGAGGAGCCCGGCCGCTCGCTGGTCTTCGTCCGCACCAAGCGCGGCGCCGACCGGTTGGTCAAGAGGCTGCGCACCCAGAGCGTCGAGGCGGTGGCGATGCATGGCGACAAGAGCCAGCGCCAGCGTGAAAACGCGCTCGCCCGCTTCGAGCGGGGCGAGGTGCTGACCTTGGTCGCCACCGATGTCGCGGCGCGCGGGATAGACGTCCCCGACGTGGTCCGCGTGTTCAACTACGACGCCCCCGAGGACCGCGCCGCCTACGTCCACCGGATCGGCCGCACCGGCCGCGCCGGGCGAACCGGGACCGGGATCAGCTTCGTCCTCGCCGACGAGGTGAAGGAGATGCGGAGGATCGCCTCGGCGCTCGGTCTCGAGTTCGAGGGCCGCACCGAGAGCGGCGCGGCGAAGCCGAGCCACGATGAGAGCAGGGCGCGTCGCGACGACTCGTCGCCGCACCGTGACCGTGGGCCGAAGGGTGGCGGCCGTGACGGTGGCACCCGCAAGTCCGCTCCGCGCAAGGGCGACCGCCAGCGTCATTCGGCCGACGGACGCCCGTCCGCCGACGGCCCACGCAGCAAACGGCGCCGGCGCCGCAGGCGCAAGCCGAGCGTCACCACCGGCTAGCCCCACCCCCTGCCGCGGTCGACCTACGGCCCGGTTCCGCTTTGGCGGTCGACCTACGGCCCGGTTCCGCTTTTGGCGGTCGACCTACGGCCCGGTATCCGGGCCTAGGGTCGACCGCGGGCCGGGTTCCCGGGCTAAAGGTCGACCGCGGTGGACGCCGGGTCGAGCCCGTAGTGGCGCGCGGTGTCGGTGAAGAGCGTCTTCAGGATCGCCCGGTTGACCGGGCCGCCGGGGCGCCCGAGGGCGCTCGGGCGGGCGGCGATCGTCCAGGTGAAGCGGCAGGCGTCCTCACCTTTGGGCTCGACGGAGTAGTCCTCGGCGAGGCTCTTGATGATCGGGGCGGTGGTCTCGACCACGTAGAAGCAGTGGCGCCGACCCTCCTCCCAGAGGAAGTAGTGCTCGCGCAGCTTGTTGGCGCCATGGAGCGCCTTCACTTCACGGGTGGTGCCGACCCCGAAGGGGCGCGGCGAGGTCCAGCTCACGTCATCGAGGATCCGGCACCAATGGAGAGCCGCGTCGCTGGTCAGATCGGCCCAGACCTCGGCCGCGGGTCGCGGGATCTCGAAGCCGGCGCGCAGCCGCAGCGGCGCTTCGGCGAAGAACGTCTCGTCGACGGGTTGGCATCTGAACCAGGGTCCGATCGGGCGAGCCTATCCGCATGGCCTTCGACAGGGGTCAAGGGTCCGAGCCGGATGGCCGATAGGCGAGCATGCGCCTCCTCCGACACCTCACCTTCAGCAATGTCATCGCCGTGATCGCCCTCTTCGTCGCCTTGGGCGGCGCGGCCTACGCCGGGAGCAAGCTCAACGGCAAGAACATCGTCAACGCCTCGATCGGCGGCGGCAAGTTGAAGAGCGAAACGATCACCGCCGACAAGATCAAGAAGGGCACGATCACCGGCGCCCAGATCGAAGCGAACTCGATCAGCTCCAGCGCGATCGACCTGACGACGCTGGGGACGGTGCCGTCGGCCCAGACCGCGACCACGGCGACCACCGCGACCACGGCGACGAGCTCGAAGACGGCGACCACCGCCGAAACGGCGAAAGAAGCCGATCGGGCGACGATCGCCGGGGAAGCCGAAAAGCTCGGTGGCAAGACCGCCGAACAACTGAAGGTCACCTGCTCGGGCACCACCGAATTTTACGGCGGCATGTGTTGGGACAAAGCGAATCGTGGTCCCAAACTGTGGCTGGGCGCGATCAAAGAATGCGGCGAAGCGGGCGGCCGCCTCCCCTCGATCGCCGAACTCATCGCCTTCGTCCTGCGGCCGGAAGAACAGGTGGAAGAACAGACCTGGTCCGCCGACCTGATCGACGCTTCCGGCGGCGAAGGAGAAGTCTTCACCACCGACGAGTTCGGTCGGGCGAAAACCGGCCCCGGTCTGCACGGCTTCCGCTGCGTCTTCCCGCTCACCAACTGAGCGCGGCCATGAGCGGGTAGCGTCCGTCCAGATGCGGGTCGTCACCTGGAACGTCAACTCGGTGAAGCAGCGGGTCCCGCGGCTGCTGCCGTGGCTCGACGAACGGGAGCCGGACGTCGTCTGCCTGCAGGAGACGAAGCTGACCGACGAGGCGTTCACCGAGCTGCTCGGCGGCGCGCTGGGGGAACGGGGCTACGAGATCGCGGTGCGCGGCGAGGCGAGCTGGAACGGGGTGGCGATCCTCTCCCGGGTCGGGCTCGAGGAGGTGGTGACCGAGTTCGATGGCTGGCCGGGCTTCCCGAACCCCGAGGCGCGCGCGGTCGCGGCGACCTGCGGTGGGGTCCGGGTGTGGTCGATCTACGTGCCTAACGGGCGCGAGCCGGATTCCGAGCACTACGAGTACAAGCTGAAATGGCTCGTGGCCCTGCGCGACGCGGTCGCCGCCGGGCCCGCCGCGGCGATGGTCTGCGGCGACATGAACATCGCCCCGACCGACGCCGACGTCTTCGACCCGGCTGCCTACGAGGGTCACACCCACGTCACCCCGCGCGAGCGCCAGGCGCTGGCGGAGCTGGAGGCGGTCGGCCTCCACGACGTCGTCCGCGACCGCTGGCCCGAGGAGCGCGTCTTCTCCTACTGGGACTACCGGGCCGGGATGTTCCACAAAGACCTCGGCATGCGGATCGACCTGATCCTCGCCGGCGACCCGGTGGCGGAGCGGGTGAAGGCGGCCTGGATCGACCGCAAGGCGCGCAAAGGCAAAGGGCCGAGCGATCACGCCCCGGTGATCGTCGACCTGGACCAGGCCCCCGACGGGGACATCGGCCCGATGGTTCCGCCGCCCTCGGCCCCCGCCGCCCCGCGCGGGACTCACAAGCTGCCGCAGTCGCGCGGCTAGTCGTCCCGCGCCCGCGAGGGTTGCACCCGCTTCGGCTCGCCCTCCATCTTCGGGTAGCTCGGCGGGTAGGGCATGTCGCCCTCGCCCTCGGCGGCCTGACCCTCATAAAGGTCGAGCAGCGGCTGCAGCGAGTGCTCGACCTCGTCGATCGCCGCGTGCGGGTCGCCGATCGCGGCGAAGCGCGCCGGGACGGTGGCGACGGTGAAGTCCTCCGGCGCGATCTCGGCGAGCTCCTCCCAGGCGACCGGGGTGGAGACCGGCGCCCCCGGCTTCGGCCGCACGCTGTAGGCGGAGGCGATCGTGCGGTCGCGGGCGTTCTGGTTGTAGTCGACGAAGATCCGCTCGCCACGCTCCTCCTTCCACCACTTGGTGGTCACCTCGCCGGGGAGGCCCCGCTCGAGCTCGCGGCCGAAGGCGATCGCCGCGTGGCGCACCTCGGTGAAGGTCCAGCGCGGTTCGATCCGCACGTAGATGTGGATGCCGCGGCCGCCGGAGGTCTTCGGGAAGCCGACGTAGCCGAGGTCGCCGAGCAGGGCGCGGGCCTCGGCGGCGACCCGCACCGCGTCGGCGAAGTCGGTCCCCTCCTGCGGGTCGAGGTCGATGCGCAGCTCGTCGGGATGGTCGACGTCGAGGTCGCGGACCGGCCAGGGGTGAAAGGTGATCGTCCCCATCTGGGCGGCCCAGGCGACGACCGCGAGCTCGGTCGGGCAGACCTCGTCGGCGTGGCGGCCGGAGGGGAAATCGATCCGCGCGGTCCGGACCCAATCCGGCGCGCCCTGCGGCACCCGCTTCTGGAAGAAGGCGTCGCCGCCGCCTTTCTGCCGGGTCGAGACGACGACGCCGGGGTGGACGCCCTTGGTCCAGCGCTCGAGCGTGGTCGGCCGATGGGAGACCGCCCGCATGATCCCCGCGCCGACCGCGAGGTAATAGCGGACCAGGTCGAGCTTGGAGTGCTCCGGGGTGCGCTCGGTGGCCGGGAAGATCACCCGGTCGGGGTTCGAGATCCGCACCTCGCGATCCTTGACCTCGATCGTCGTCGCCGGACTCGCCATGGGATGACGGTAGAGGAGCACCGAAAACGGCGGCTCCCGTGCAGGGGCGCGCGGCGCTCCTCCCGCAGCGGTACCAGCACGATATCCTCCGAAAATTCGGGTGGGGCAGGGGAAAGCCGGCCTCACCAGCTCGGATCGCCGGGGCCTATGGGAGGGCAGCCGGCCGAAAAGGAGAGTCATGCGTAAATACGTAGCTCTGGTCATGGCTGTGGGCGCACTGCTCGCCGTCGCGGCCGTCGGCATCGCCGGTGCCGCCGGGGGCGAAACCCCGGTCACGGTGAAAGTCGGCAACCTCGAAGTGACGGCAAACGGCGGCTTCAGCCCGACCACCATCTCGAAGACGAAGCAGACGCCGATCGAACTGAAAGCTTCGGGCGAAGTCAAGGAGGCCGACGGCACCCATCCGCCGGCGGCGCGCGAACTCATCATCGAAGGCGACAAGAACGCCGAAGTCCACGTCAAGGGCATCCCGACCTGCAAGTCGGGCCAGCTCCAGGCGACCGACACCGCCGCGGCCCTCAAGGCCTGCAAGTCGGCGCTGATCGGCGAAGGCACGACGACCGCCCAGGTGGCGTTCGCCGAACAGAAGCCGATCAACGTCCCGACCAAGCTGCTGCTCTTCAACGGCGGCGAAAAGGGCGGCAAGATCACCTGGTTCGCGCACGCCTACTTCTCGAACCCGATCAGCGGGGCGATCGTCACCACGGTCACGATCACCAAACACCCGCACGGCCGCTTCGGCACCCTCGCGGTGGCGAAGATCCCGCAGATCACCGGCGGCAGCGGCTCGATCATCTCGTTCAACCTGGCGATCAAAAAGAGCGTCGGCGGGATCAACCCGATCAGCGCCAAGTGCAGCGACGGCAAGCTGAAAGTCCACGTCCAGGCGAAGTTCGAAGACGGGACCAAGGCGGAAACGGAAATCATCCGCGCCTGCACCGGGAAGTAACCGTCCGGCCGCCTCGCGGCCGACGAGAAGGCAACACTCGCAGCAACGAAAAGGGCGGCCCTCGGGCCGCCCTTTTCGAGATACGCGCGCGGTGAATATATGCCGTCGGGTTCCAGTTGGCAACCGCAGTCGTACCGCTAACCGGGGCCGGTGCCGATCCTCACTCCGCCGGTGAGCGCCGTCAGTGACTCCCGTCGACGCCTCCCCGACCGGGGGCCTCGAACGAGACGATGTAGACGCGTGCCGGGATACCGCCATCAGGATCTTCAGCTGCCGTCAGGCGCACCCCCGCTCTTGCCCCGATGTCGAGGCAGGCCTCGACGGTGAGGACGAGCTGGTCGTGAAGTTCCTGCCAGCCTTGCTCGTCGAGCCGCATCGGTATGCGCGCCAGGTGGCGCTCCGGGCGTGAGTCGAAGGTCCCCGCGGCGAATGCCTCCTCGACCTCGGCCTCGATCACCCGCCCGATCTCGGCCGACGCGGCTTCGCGGTTGCCCTGCTCGATGGTTGCCCACTTGGCGGTCTCGATCAGCGGCCAGTGCGAACGGTAGAGCCGCTCCTTCCCGTCATCGGTAGTGCCCAGGGCGTGGAGCAGGCCGTTCTCGACGAGGTTGGCGATCATCGATTCGCTCTCCGCGAGGGGGATCCCGGCATCGGCGGCGGCTTCGGCGGCGGTGCGCGCGGCTCCCTGTGAGAAGGTCAGCAGGAGACGGGCCGACTTTGCGTCGGCCTGCACGCCGACCATGGCCGCGTAGAGATCGGGTCGCACGCGGCGATACGCGCGTCCCTCGGCGGCGGTCGTCGCCTGCTCCACACCGATCAGCGGCGCCAGGACCATGTAGGTGCAGATCGGCCCCAGGCCCACCAGCGCGCCCGATCCGTCGTCGAGCAGCCGGCGCCGCATCAGTCCGAGGAGTCCGCCGACGGACGCCTCGATCGCCAGTCCGCTCAACGCCGCGCCCGGAGGCGCCGAGGGGAGATCCCGCAAGACCGAGCGCAGGGGCCGCAATCCCTGGTGCCGCCGGCGAAGCGCCGGCTCGCCGCCTTCATTGCTGGAGATGAGCAGAAGGTGGGCGAGGTTCGGGCGCGAGGCGAGGAATGCCAGCAGGGCTTCGATCGCGGCGCGCAGGCCTTCGGCGGGGACCTCGTGGCGGTGGTAGGCGGGCACGGTGACGGCGAGCGCCTGGGCGCACGCACTGTCGATCGCGGCGCTCAGGAGGCGCTCGCGATCGGCGAAGTTCGCATAGAGGGTCCGCCGCGACATCCGCGCGCGGGCGGCGACCTGCTCCATCGTCACCTCGGCGTAACGCATCTCGGTGAGGAGCTCTTCGAAGGCTCGCAACGCACGTTCGGCGTGGTCGCTCGCTTCCACGGTCTCCGGCCGGATCTCCGGTGCGCGGGCAGCGGACCGAACCGGTCGGCTGGGCGGCCGGTAGGAGAGCAGGAAGGTGAGGAGGGCAGGGATCGGGATCGTCGCTCCCCGCATCAGGTTGGAGCGCATCACCTCCAGCACCGCTCCCACCGCCGCCACCGCCATCTCGGGCGGCATCGCCGCCCGCTCGGGGCTTTCGGCCAGTCGCTCGCGGATGAGCCGCTCGGCGTGTCGGGTCGCCTGCTCGAGAAGGTCGACGGCCTGCGGCCCGGCGGCATAGGCCTCGACCAGGCACATCTTCGCCGCGGGACCCTGTTGATCCAGCAGTTCACTCAAGGCGTGCAGACGGTCGCTCACGCCGGTCTCCCAATCCCCAGGGGTCGGGTCGAAGAGCACCTGGTCGACGGTCGTCTGCAACAGGATCTTGAGCGCCTCGACGAAGGCCGCGGCCTTGTCGGGGAAGAGCTCGTAGAAGCTTCGCCCCGAGACCCCGGAGATCTCTTCCAGGTCCTCCAGTCGCGTGCCGTGGTACCCGCGTTCGGCGCAACTGGCGACGATCGCTCCGTAGACGCGGGCACGCTGGCTCTCTGCGACACGGGCCTTCGGCAGGGCGCCGCCCGGCCGCAGCCTGCGGTCTTTCAAGGACGTCGAATCTCCCCAGGGCGTCGCTACCACGGCGGCTGCACCCTATTGAGGCGCCCTCATCTCCTTCGCGGGGTTTCGTAGTTCGGTACGGACGTTTCCGAACCGAGATGCACGGTCACGTAGAAAATCGCTTTCCCATAGGCATATCCAGTTATCAAATTTCTCCTCTCTAAAATCTATACCTTGACATGGGAACGTTCAACTGTCTAATCTCATGCAACGTCGTCAGGGAAATGCGACGTCAGGGACCAGGGAATCGAGGTGGGAAGTGGGTACGACAGCTTCCGGCAGCCTGTCTGTCGGCCGTAGAAACATGCGCGGACGCCCCGGCTACGTCGCGGGGAGATCGCGGTGAGGCCGATCGCGCTTCCCGCCGCGCCGGATCCGGATCCGTTCAGCGACCCGCTTTCGGCCGCGGTGATGATCGAGATGGGCGAGCGTGGCTATCCCGCGATCGGGATCGATGACGTCGCCCGGCGTGCCGGCGTCACCGTGGCCGAGTTTCGTCGCCGCTTTCGCGATCTCGATCACTGCGCCCTGGATACTTATGAACGCGCCCTCGCCTACTTCGAGCGACTCGTGGGCGGCGCCTACAACGCCCGGCCGGACTGGCGCAGCGGGCTCCGTGCCGCCGCCAACGAGGCGGCAGATCTTCTGGAGGAACAGCCCTATCTGGCCAGGTTCGGCAACACCGAGATCCTGCGGATGCGAGATGAGATGGCGAGGGTCAGGCGCGAAGAGCTCTTCATCTTCTGTGCGGAGATGATCGACCAGGGCCGGGAAGAGAGCCCCGACCCACAAGCGGTCCCGAAGGCGGCTTCGGTGCTCGCCGTCGGATCGATCATCCAGCTTCTCACCCACCGTCTGCAGGAGGGTGCGCCGATCTCGTTCCAGGACGCCGCGCGCGAATCCATCTACGGGATCGTGCGCACATACCTCGGCGTAGAGGCGGCGGAGGAGGAGTTGGCGGTGTCCCGCTCGACTTCGGTCCTCGCCACCCGCTGATCGCGGCACCCGCGAGCGGCGCCGGCGGCCAGGGCACCCACGCTTGCCGTGTCGGGGGCGAGTTCGTCAGGGAAAACGAGGACTCGCCCCCGCACCGGCGACGGCGACGCCCCACAGGGAAGAGGGGCGCCGGTACCACCGCCTCGAGACGCCCGATCCAGGTCGGGGAACGAGGCGCTGGGTAGGGACCCAGCCTCGCCACTATAGCCTCTGGTGAGGTAGTACGTCTACAAAAAAAAGGGAAGTCCGGTATGTTCGCCGCGATGCGGATCCGGCGGGGGCCGACCCGATGCAGCGGTGGCGCCCGCGAGGCAGCCGAAGGATGAGTTCGCGGCGCTCGTCGGACGGCCGCCGGCGCGGCGAGGAGGGCAGGCGCGGCTACCCGCTGCCGCCCGCGCTCGCGAAGCTTCCCTCCGCCCCGCGGCGACCGGCGAGGGAGTTCGCCGACCAGAATCAGCGCAACCTGATCTTGCGGGGAGCTTTGACCGTCTTCGGTACGAAAGGGATCGCCGAGGCGACGGTGCAGGATCTGATCGATGCGGCTTCGGTCTCGCGGGCGACTTTCTATAAGCACTTTGACGACAAGTCGGCGTGCTTCGCCGCACTCCACGACGAGCTGCTCGATTGGCTCGGGGAAGAGGCGCGGGAGGAAGTCGAGGGGGTGGCGGGCTGGTCAGCTCGGGTCGCGGCGGCCTGTCATCGCCTGGTCCACCTGATGGTGACGGACCCGCGGATCGCACGACTGTGCACGGTCGAGCCGCTGCTCGCCGGAGCGCCGGTGCGGGCCCGCCAGGATGCCGCGATCGCCGAGTTGGCGGAGGTGTTGCGCGGGGGTCGTGCGGAGCGGTCCTGGGGCCCCGGGCTGCCGGGATCGCTCGAGCCGTTGTTGATCGGCGGGGCCACGTTCCTGGTGGCGAAGATGGCCACTGGTGAGGACCAGACCGACGCCGATCTGCTCGGCGACGAGATCACACAGCTCATCCTCGCGCCGTACCTGGGGGCCGCGGGCGCGCGGCGTGCCGTCCGCTGAGTCAGCCCTTCTCGGCCTCGCCCGCCGCCCGCCGCCGTCCGACGAATGGCGCCAGCGTGAGTTCGACCAGCTGCGGCGCCGCCTCGTTGAGTCTCTCTCCTTCCCCCGCAGTGACCTTGGCGGCGAGCACCGAGGAGATCGCACCGGCCATCGCCTCCAGTTCGACCGCGGTTCGGTCGCCGCGGCCGCGGGGGGCCGGATGGCCCTCGATGAGCTGATCGACCAGTTCGCGGAGGAAGGTACGCCCCCGCTCGGCGATCTCGCCGCCGGCACCTGGCGGCGCCACCATGCTGAAACGGACCAGATCGGGGTTGGCGACGAGAAAGTCGAGCAGGGTGTCGATCCGGGCCCGCACCTTGGTGCTCCAACCGCGGGCGGAGCCGCCACTCTCCCGCAAGGCTTTGAAGAGATGCCTTCCGAGCAGATCGAAGGTCGCCGAGAAGCACTCCTCCTTGGTTGCGAAGTAACCATAGAAGGTGCGCCGCGAGACGCCGGCGGCGGCGGCGATCTGGGTCACGCTGGTATCGCGGAATCCCTGCTCGGCGACCGAGGCGATCGTCCCCGCGATCAGCCGTTCCCGTTGATTTCGGGTCACGAACTCCCGCGAGAGGCCGTGCCGACCTGGCGGCAGTTGGCGGAGCTTCCCTCCGTCGTCTTCGGCTTCGCTCTCCCGCCCGGCCACGGCCGCAGGCTACAGCCAACCTCGCGCTGATTGCAGTACGTGTTCGTTTCGGACACGTCGCATCTCACGAAAAGCGCGCTCCGCGCGCTGGGTCGTGGTAGCTCAGCCGATCGAGCGGAGCGCCTGCTCGGCCCGTTGTGATCCGACGTAGGGCTCGAGCACCATCTTCACCAGGGTCGGCCACAGTTCGTCGGCGTCCTCGATCCGTCCCCGTGCCAGCCTGCTCTGCAGCAGCCAGACGAGTCCGCTCACCGTGGCTTCCTCGAAGCTGTCCTGGAGTTTCTGCTCGCTCGACCGCCGCCCCTGCCGCATGAAATCGGAAGCCTTGGCGAGGGTCGACTGATACCGCGCGAGGGCAAGGTCACCACCGGTCTGGGCCTCGACCAGGACGACCCTGGCACCCATCGGCTGCTCGGCGGCGAGATGGACCAGAGCCCGCATGCCGAGTGCTATCGCCGTGGCCCAGTCCGAGGTCTCGGGGACGGCCGCGCGCAGCCGCACGTCGGCCTCGGCCATCACCCGGTCATACACCTGGACGAAGCAGTCTTCCTTCCCCTCGAACATCTTGTAGAAGCCGCCCATGCTGATCTTGGCGCCGGCGATCAGCTGATCGATCGTCGCGGACTGATAGCCGCGCTTGGCGAAGACGTCTGTGAGCCGCCTGAGGACGAGCTCGCGTCGCTCCTCGCGGCGCACCTCGCGCGAGACCTGCTTGCGCTCGACCGACTCTCGCACCAGTGCGGGGGGCAACTCTGCCATGGGGCAAGGATTACCACGTCGTGCCGTCGCTGCGCAAGGACTTCATACATCTGGCGCGGCTTTGGTTTGTAGACACCCAACCTCACATGCGCTACAGTGCCCCCGTCCGCTTGGGGGTGGACAGGAAGTACCCGTATTGGGAAGCCCCGGACAGGGCCGAAGGACAGACCTTCGGAAGGGCGGGGCCAGGAGAAGGAGGACGGCAGGTGAGAGGTGTCTCGGAGGTCGTGGCTGCGCGCCGGCAGGCTGCCGCTGCTACCCGCACGAGCGGCAGTCACCGGCGGCTCCTCGCGGTCGGCGTCCTGCTCGCGTTGGCGGTGCTCCTCTTCGGCGCGGGGTCGGCGGAGGCCGCACCCCCTTCGACGACGATGGGCTCGGTCTCCGAAGTCTCCTACACCTCGGCGCATGTGACCGGCCAGGTCGATGCGGGCGGCTCCGCCTTCTGGGCCTTCCAGTACTCGACCGATGGAGTCGACTGGGTCTCGACCAACGCCGAATCGTCGACCTCGTCCTCCCCCGAATCGGTCGCGGCGACGCTCGCCGGCCTCAAAGGCGGAACCACCTACAAAGTCCGTCTCGTCGCCAACGCGACGCCCGATTTCAGCGCGCCGGAAGCGATCTCTCCCGGCCCGGATCCCGAATTCCAGACCCTTGTGGTCACCCCGCCGACGGTCTCGATCGAACCCGCCGGCTCGGTGGCCGGTACGACCGCCCACTTCTCCGGCCATGTGACGGCCGGGAACGCCGATCCGGCCTTCGACTCGTTTTGCACCTTCGACTACGTCACCGATGAACAGTTCCAGCTCGAAGGTTTCGCCGTCCGCGAAGAAATCTCCTGCGTCCCGAACCCGGTGACCGGCACCGGCTCGACCGCGGTCGGCGCGGACGCCGCCGGGCTGCTCCCGAACACCGTCTACCACCTGCGGATCCGGGCCGAAAATCAGGCGCCTGGGGGTCCTGTGACGGCAGTCGCACCGACCTTCCAGACCGAAGCGATCGCGCCGACCATCAGCGCGACCACCGCTCAGGAAATCTCGGGGACGGGCGCCGTCCTCCGCGGTAGGGTCGATCCCGGCGGCAGCTCCACGACCGTGCACTTCGAGTACATGTCCCGCGCGGCATGGGAAGCGGCCGGCCGCAGCATGGCCGGGGCCAAATCGACGCCGGATTCCTCCCCGATCGGCGCCGACAACCAGACGTACACGGTCACCGCCGCGATCGGTGGGCTGACTCCCGAAACCCCTTACGTGTTCCGTCTCGTCGCGACCAACGCGATGAGCGCCCCGGGGGGCACGGCCGGCCCGGTCCGCGCGTTCCAGACCGAAGTGACGACCGCCGACAGCTGTCTCAACGCTCCGGTGCGTGCCCAGCAGGAAGCAACGTTCCTGCCCGAATGCCGGGCCTGGGAGATCGTCTCGCCGCTGGAGAAGGGCGGCAGTGAGGCCGGCGATCCCCATGGCGAGCCGCACTATGCGCTCGCCAGCCCCGATGGGCAGTCGATCCTGTACGGCGTGTTCGGACCGATCGAGACCCCGCGACGGGGGCTTCAGGAGTTTGCCCTCGGGCATCGCGTGGCGGACGGGTGGAGCAACGAAAACCCGCTTCCGGACGGCAAGGAGGCAACCGAACGGCTCTTCGCCCTCACCCACGTGCCGGAATTTCTGATCCCCAACGAAAACCTGACCCGGTACGTCTTCGGGACCAGAGGGTCTCGCATTCCCGAGATCCCCACCGACTCGACCAGCCCGAACGGGGGGGCGCTCTACCGCACCGGCCCGGGAGACAGCCTCGAATGGGTGACGCGCCCGGCAATTCCAAATCCTTCGCCCCTCCCGGGTGAAATGGAACTCGGCGGCTACGTCGCCGCCGGCGCCGCCAGCGACCTCAGCCGGGTCTACTTCTGGTCGCCCGCGATCCTGACCCCGGAGGACTCGGCGAGGGAAGGAGCGCCTGGTTGGGGCCTGTTCGAATGGTCCGATGAAGGCCTGAAAAACGCCGGGTTGCTTCCCGACGGCACCGAGAGCCCTTACGGGGCGATGCCTGCCGGGAACATGCTCACGGGTCCGCTGAAACTTCTCTTCAACCAGAGCTTCGTCAGCGCCGACTACCTCCGCGGGCAAGTGTCGAAGGACGGCAAGTCCCTCCTCTTCGTCAGCCCGGAACCCGACGTCGGGCCGGAACCGACCCAGCTCTACCTGCGGCGTGATGGTCACTCGGTGCTGGTCTCACACCTCGAAAACGGCTCCAAGGCCCCAGATGGCGTCGTGCCGGTGGGAGGGCTGGATTTCGGCCTCCAATCGGGAGCCACCCAGTTCGCATTCGGTTCGCCGGACGGCATGTCGGCGATCTTCCAGACCGTCGATGCGCTCACGGCCGACGCACCCGCGAACGGCGCTCTGAAGACCTACCGCTACGAAGTGGCCACCGATACCGTCAGCTACCTGCCAGGAGTGGACGGTGGGTCGGTCATGACGAGCTCCGAAGACGGTAAACGGTTCCTCTTCGGCTCCAGCACCGGGGCGTCCGTCTGGGACCACGGGACGATCAGGCCGGTGTTCTCGAATCCGGCCGGACCTGGGCTTCTGTCGCCGGCCCAGTCCAATCCGTCCGGCAGCGTGTTCCTATTTCAGAGCACGACTCCGATCGACGGCGCGCATACCGGTGGGACGACGCAGCTCTTCCGCTACGACGTTGCCAAGGAAACCGTGGACTGCCTCTCCTGTGGCCCCGATGATCTGCCCTCGGGCGAAGTCGGCAGGGCGTCCTACACCCTCGCCGACGCTCTCGTCCAGAACCACATGGCATCGGCGGACGGGAAGGTGTTCTTCGACACCCCGAACCGACTGCTGCCGCAAGACATCAACAACGTTCGCGACGTCTACATGTGGAAGGAAGGTCGCCTGTACCTGCTGACCAGCGGCAAGGGCGATGAGGACTCCTTCTACCTCGACACCAGCTCCAGCGGCAACGATGTCTTCATCGCCACCGGCAACGTTCTGCTGGCCAAGGACACCGATGGCGTCCCCGACGTCTACGACGTCCGGGTCCAGGGCGGCTTCCTCGAAGAAAAGCCCGTCTTCTGTGAAAGCGAAGCATGTCGCGGCGCCGTCTCATCGCCGCCCGGCAGCTCGACCGCGGCGACCGCCTCGTTCGTCGGTGCCGGGAATTCCAAGCCGCGCGGCAAGGGCACCGGCGGGGCCAAGGTCAAGGTCGGCGCTCGTCGCCTGGTCGGGGACTCGCTGAAACTCTCGGTCTCGGTTCCGGGCGCGGGGCAGGTGAAGGTCTCCGGGCAAGGAGTGAAGCGCACGCAGAAGGCCTACTCGAAGGCCGGGACCTACCAGCTGTGGGTCCCCCTTTCCCAGGCATCGGTCAAGACGCTCGACCGGAAGGGCAAGGTCCAGGTCAAGGTCGAATTGAGGTTCAAGCCAAAGGCGAAAGAAAGCGCCTCGACCGTCAACTTCGTCCTCAACCTGAAGGCTTAGGTGCACACCATGATTCGGATCAGTTCTCTCCAGACCATGCGTCCCTCGCGCCGTCTCGGCCTCTTGGCCGCGGCCTGCGTCGCGATCGTCTCGCTGTTCTCCGTCGCCTCCGCGCAGGCGGGCGAATTCAAAGTCAAGCCGTCCTTCACCGTCGAACCCAGCAACAACCAGGCGGCCGCACATCCTGACGTGCACATCCAGTTCGAACTGGAAACGGAGCCGAGCGGGGAACCTGCCGGGGGAACGCCACGCGATGTGGCGATCGCACTGCCAAAGGGGCTTGTCGGCGCGCCGAACGCGGTCCCGACCTGCCCGATGGAGAACGTGATCAACTTCGAATTGGGCTGCTCGGCGGATTCGATGGTGGGCGAAGTGGATGCGCTGACCTACTTCAACGGTTCGGACATCCTCTTCCACGTGCCGGTCTATGCGGTCAACCCATACCCGGGGGAGCCCGCCGCGTTCGCGTTCCGCGCCATCTACACGACCCGGATCGACACGGCGGTCCGGTCCGACGGCGACTTCGGCATCACCTCTGGCTCGACCAACCTGACCGAGGCCCTGCAGGTCCTCGGCGTCGACATGACGCTCTGGGGTGTGCCGCACGACCACAACGGCGGGACCTTCGCCCGCAAAGCGTTCTGGACCAACCCGACCCAGTGCACCGAATCGCTGCAGTCGCTGATCCACGTGGTCAGCTGGCAGAGCGCCTCGATCACCGCCGATGCCAGTCGTCCCTTCTCGACGATGGTGGGATGCGAAGAACTCGAATTCGCCCCGAAGCTGAAGGCACGACCGACGACGAACGTCGCCGATGCGCCGAGCGGGCTCGACGTCGACCTGGAGATCCCGCAGTACCAGGACCCGGAAGGGCTGGGGACCGCCCATCTGCGCAAGGCGGAAGTGACGTTGCCGGAAGGGTTGGTGATCAATCCCTCGTCGGCGAACGGTCTCGGCGCCTGCACCCCGGCACAGATCGGTCTGACCACCCCGGTCGGTGATCGACAGGCTCGCTTCGATCTCGGAGAACCGAGTTGTCCCGCGGCGTCGCGCCTCGGGTCGGTCGAAGTCGAAACGCCGATCCTCGACGACCCACCGCTGAAAGGCTCGATCTTCCTCGCGAGTCCCCACCAGAATCCCTTCGGGTCGCTGCTCTCGCTCTACCTGGTGTTCAGCGGCCACGGCCTGCGCTTCAAGCTCGCCGGGGAAGTCCGGCCGAATCCGCAGACCGGGAGGCTGACGGCGACCTTCGACGAAAACCCACAGCTCCCGTTCAGCCACCTGAAGCTCAAATTCGATGCCGGTGCCTATGCGCCGCTGCGTACGCCGATGAGCTGCGGGCGGTACTCGACGACTTCGGTGATGACGCCCTGGGCGGCACCGGCGATCGGCGCGGCCACGCCCTCGGATACCTACGAAATCGTCCAAGGGCCGAACGCGGCCGCCTGCGGGGCCGCCGCCGCCAAGGCACCATCGTTCGAAGCAGGCTCGTCGGCTCCGCTGGCGGGCAAGTACAGCCCGTTCGTGGTCAACCTCCGGCGTGCGGACGGCAGCCCGCAGTTCTCGGCCGTCACGGTGACGCCGCCCCCGGGGCTGGTCGCCAAGCTGGCGAACACCGCGATGTGCTCGGATACCGCGCTGACCGTGGCGGCAGGGAAGTCCGGCGCCGCCGAGCAGGCGAGCCCGAGCTGCCCGGCGGGCTCGCAGATCGGCAACGTCTACGCTGCCGCGGGTGCCGGCCCGGCCCCGTTCAACGCGCCCGGCAAGGCATACCTCGCTGGTCCGTATAAAGGGGCGCCGCTGTCGATGGCGATCGTCACCCCGGCGGTGGCGGGGCCGTTCGACCTCGGCACGATCGTGGTGCGGGTGGCGCTGAACATCAACCCGGCGACGGCGCAGATCACCGCCGTGACCGACCCGATCCCGACGATCCTGCAGGGGATCCCGCTCGACATCCGGTCGGTGTCCGTGAGGTTGGACGCGCCCAACTTCACGCTCAACCCGTCGAGTTGCGATCCGACCGTGGTGTCCGGCTCGTTGTTGTCGACGGCAGGGAGCTCGAGCGCCCTCCAGAACAGGTTCCAGCTCGCCGAGTGCGGCCAGCTCCGGTTGAAGCCGAGCTTGGTTCTCTCGCTGAACGGGCCGACCAAGCGCGGCCAGTTCCCGACCCTGAAGGCGGTCTTGAAGCCGCGGGCGGGCGATGCCAACCTCGACGAAGCGGTGGTCGCGTTGCCGCGCTCCGAGTTCATCGAACAGGGGCACATCCGCACCGTCTGCACCCGCGTCCAGTTCGCGGCCGATCAGTGCCCGGCGGCATCGGTCTACGGCAAGGTGACCGTCGACACCCCGCTGCTCAGCTCGCCGCTCACCGGCCCGGTCTACCTGCGGTCCTCGAACAACAAGCTGCCGGACATGGTCCTCGACCTGCACGGCCCGGCGAGCCAGCCGATCCGGATCGAAGCCGACGGCAGGATCGACTCGGTCAACGGCGGCATCCGCACCACCTTCACCTCGGTGCCCGATGTGCCCTTCACCAAGATGACCCTGCAGCTGGGATCGGGCAAGAAGAGCCTGCTCGTCAACTCGACCGACATCTGCGTCGGGAAGCACCAGGCGGAACTCTCCTACACCGCCCATAACGGGCTCACCTACTCAACCAAGACGCCGCTGAAGGCGCAGTGTGGAGGCAAGAAGGGCAAGAAGTCCAAGGGGGCCAAGGGCACTGGAAAGCGCAAGAAGAGCAAGGCGAAGGGTAAGGACGCACATTGAGGCCGTTGCCGCTCCGACCGATGAAGACGATGATCGCCAATAACCGCAGATGGGGATCGGGGTTAGCCCTCGCGCTGTCCTTGGCTGCCCTCGTCGCGCCGTCACCGTCGTCGGCGGCGCCCCTGCCCGATGGGCGTGGTTGGGAGATGGTCTCGCCGATCGACAAGAACGGCGGCTCGATCGCGGCGCCGGAAGGCATCTTCGCCGGCGGGGTCCTGCAGGCGTCGGCCGACGGCAGCGCGGTCACCTACGGATCGGCCGCCGCCTTCGGTGAAGGCGCCCAGGCCGCGCCGGCGGGCAGCCAGTACCTCTCGAGTCGCACCGGCCAAGGTTGGGCGACGGCGAACCTGACCGTGCCTTTGTTCTCCGGCTCCTACTTCAGCACCGAACCGGCGGGCGTTCCCTACCAGCTCTTCTCACCGGACCTGAACCGCTCACTCCTGCTCAACGGGCATCGCTGCCGGTCGGTCGAAGGCGTCTGCCCGGTCGCCAACCCCCCGCTGCCGGGGACCGCCGCCCCGGTCGGATTCCAGAACTACTACCTGCGCCAGGAAGGGGTCGGCTTCCGCGCGCTGCTGACCGCGGAAGACCTCGCCTACACCGAGATCGAACCGGCCGACTTCGAACTGTCCTTCGCCGGGGCGACCCCGAGCCTCGAACACGTCCTTCTCTCCAGTTGCGCGGCACTTGCCCCGGGGGCCGGCGAAGCACCGTCCGGCGCGGGCTGCGATCCGACCAAACCCAACCTCTACGAGTGGTCGGGAGGAGCGTTGGGACTCGTCAACGTCGGCCCCGGCGCGACCCTTGCCGCCCAATCGGGCGCGATTTCCGCCGACGGCGGCCGTATCTACTTCGTCGAAGGCGGCAACCTCTTCCTCCGCCAGGGCGCGACCGTGAAACAGGTCGACGCGGCCGCGGGGGGCGGTGGCGGCTTCCAGGTCGCGAGCGCCGACGGATCGCTCGCCTACTTCACCCAGGGTGGCCATCTGTGGCAGTACGTGGTGAGCTCTGAAACCGCCACCGATCTGACGCCGGCGGGCGGGGTCCTCGGGGTGCTCGGCGCCTCCGAAGACGGCACCTACGTCTATTACGTCGCGGGCGATGGGGTCCATCTGCTCCACGGTGCTTCCGACGTCGTAGTCGCGGCCGCCGCCGACGCCTCCGACTATCCACCGGCGACCGGCACCGCACGCGTCAGCGGCGACGGCAGCCGGCTCGTCTTCGTGTCCTCGGCGTCGCTGACCGGTTACGACAACACCGATCTGAAAACCGGCCTTCCCGACTCCGAGGTCTTCCTCTATGAAGCTTCCGCGAGCGGCGGCAAACTGCGTTGCGTCTCCTGTCGTCCGACCGGGCTGCGGCCGACCGGTTCCTCGACCATCCCCGGGTCCGTCGCCAACGGGCAGCAGAGCGGGGCGACCGACACCTACAAGCCGCGGGTGCTGTCGGCCGACGGCAGCAGGGTCTTCTTCAACTCCGCCGACGCGGTGGTGAACGGCGACAGTAACGGCGAGCTGGATGTCTTCCAGTGGGAGGCGCCGGGCGCCTTCTGTGCGAAAGCCGCGGGATGCATCTCGTTGATCTCCGGCGGCCGCGACGAAGACGGAGCCACCTTCGTCGACGCCTCGGTAAGCGGGAACGACGTCTTCTTCGTCACCGGCGAGTCGCTGGACGGAGCCGATCCGGGGTCGGTCGACCTCTACGACGCGAGGGTCGGCGGCGGCGTCCCCACCCCGCTGGTCCCGATCCCCTGCTTCGGCGACTCGTGCCAGAGCTTGCCGAGCGAGCCGGAGGACCCCGGCCTGACCACCCAGGTCAGCGGCCCCGGCAACCCCAAGGAGCACTACGTCAGGTTGAACGGCGGTAAGAAGCAATGCTCCAAGCAGAAGTGCAAGAAGAAGAAGCACAAGAAAAAGGCGGCGAAGCAGAAACATGCGAAGACGCCCGCGAAGAAAGGGGCGCGTCGATGAACCGCATCGCCGCGATGATCGCCGTCGGTCTCACCGTGCTGGTCTGCTGCGCGAGCGCGGAGGCGGCCGTGCCGGTCGTGTCCCCGGTCTCCGCCACCGATCTCCAGGGCGTCTCGGCGGTGGTCAAGGGTGGGGTGGACGGACAGGGGCTTGCCACCACCTACCACTTCGAATACGTCACCCAGGCGGCCTACGAATCGGGTGGATACGGAACCGCGGCATCGACGCCGCCGGTCCCCGTGCCGGTCGGCGGTGGAACCCGTCCCGCCCGCGCCGCGCTGTCGAGCCTCAGCCCCTCGACGCCCTACCGCTATCGGCTGGTGGCGACCAACTCGTCCGGCTCATCGACGGCCGAGGGGAGCTTCTCGACTACCCAGGGCTTCGGGCTGCGCCCGGGCACCGAAGGGTTCGGTTTCCGCGCGATCGGCGAAGGTGGGACCGCGGCGACCGGCGCCGGGTCGCATCCGTACCAGCTGAACCTCAGCCTGGGCTTCAACCAGGGCGGCGAATTCGAGGACCAACCGAGCGTCGCCTTCCCCGATGGCGATCTCCGCAACCTCGGGATCGAACTGCCGACCGGCCTGGTCCTGAACCCGCAGGTGCTGCCGACCTGCACGCTCGTCGACTTCGCGACCCCGCGCTCGTCGCCGTTCGAAGCCAGCCTTTCCGGCGAGAACTGCCCGGACCAGACGCAGGTCGGCACGGTGGAGGTCGCGACCGCCCGGAACGGCGGCGAAACGCGGAGGTTCGGTCTGTTCAACTTGACTCCCTCCGCGGGAAGCGCGGCGCAACTGGGATTCGCGCCGTACGGCGCGCCGGTCGTCCTCGACGTCTCCGTCGATGCCCACCCGAACGGGTCCTACTCGATCGGCCTTCACGCTCGCAACGTGCCGCAGACGCTCGATCTCGACTCGCTCTCGCTGCAGATCTGGGGCACGCCGTGGGCCGCCTCCCATGACGGTGAACGCGGTAGTTGCCTGAACGAGGCGCAGGCGATCTTCCCCTGGGCCAAATGCTCTGCCGGACCCCCGTCTAGCGTCGTCCCCGCCTCCTACCTGACGCTGCCTGCCGTGTGCTCTGGCCAGCTCGAAGCCGCTGTCGCGGTCAGCTCCTGGCAGCAGCCGGCGACCGTCGGCGCCAGCGCCGTGAACCGGACTCCCGGGGGCGAAGTCGCCTCGATGGGCGGTTGCCCGAAACTCCATTACAACCCGCTCGCGACCGGGCATCTCACCGACACCAAGGCCTCGTCCGCGAGCGGTTACGTGTTCCGACTCGAGGACAACAGCCCCGGCCTCACCCAGCCGACGCAGACGGCACCGCCGTCGACTCGCCGGCTGGTAGTGACGCTGCCGCCCGGGACCACCGTGAACTCGTCGGTCGGCGCCGGCCTCGGTTCTTGCTCGGAGGCCCAGTTTGCCGCCGAGACCGTGTTCTCGCCGCCCGGCGCCGGCTGCCCGAACGATTCTCGGATCGGCGAATTCTCCGTCGCCGCGCGGATCTTCTCCGAAGAACTGCAGGGCTCGATCTTCCTCGCCACGCCGCAGGCGGCCGGGACCCCGGCCGGCGGGGCGAACCCCTTCGACGCCCTCGTGGCCGTCTACCTGGTGGCGAAGCTGCCGGCGCGCGGGGTCCAGGTCAAGGTCGCCGGCGTGATCGCGCCGAACCCGAAAACCGGCGATCTCGTCGCCACCTTCGAAGGGCTTCCCCAGCTGCCGTATACCCACCTCGACCTCAACTTCCGCGCCGGCCAGCGGGCGTTCCTGGTGACGCCGCCCACGTGCGGCGCGGCAAACTCGAGGGCGGATCTGAACGCCTGGGCCGACGCGGTGCCGCCGACCAGCCTGGTGACCGGCTCGCCGATCGAAACGGGCATCGGCGGCGGCCCGTGCCCGTCCGGAAGCCCGCCGTACCATCCGGAAGCGATCACCGGAGCGGTGAACTCGAACGTCAATTCGTATACGCCCTACTTCGTCCACCTCGTCCGCCAGGACACCGAACAGGAGATCACCTCCTACTCCCTGGTCCTGCCGAAGGGGGTGACCGGAAAAATCGCCGGCATCCCGTTCTGCTCCGATGCGGCGATCGAGGCCGCCCGGCACCGAACCGGGACCGCGGAGAACGAAGCTCCCTCTTGTCCGGGCGCCAGCCTGGTCGGCCACACGCTGACCGGTTACGGCGTCGGCGCCGCCCTCACCTATGCGCCCGGACGGATCTATCTCGCCGGCCCGTACCACGGCGCGCCGCTCTCGCTCGTCACGATCAACTCGGCCACGATCGGCCCCTTCGACCTCGGCACGATCGTGATCCGCTCGGCCTTCCAGGTGAATCCCTTGACCGCCCAGCTGGAGATCGACTCGCGTGCCTCCGATCCGATTCCCCACATCCTCGATGGCATCCCCCTCCACCTGCGCGATGTGCGCATTTACATCGACCGGCCAGAATTCACCCATAACCCGTCCAGCTGTGAACCGTCGCAGCTGGTCTCGACCTTGACCGGCGCCGGGGCGTCATTCGAAAGCGCCGCCGACGACTCGAGCGCGACCGTCGCCAAGCATTTCCAGCTGCTCAACTGCCTTACGCTCGGGTTCAAGCCGAAGCTCGGGATCCGCCTCCGCGGTGGTTCGAAGCGGGGAGCGTTCCCGCAGTTGCGCGCCGTCTTCGCCGCCCGCGGGCCGCAGGATTCGAACCTGAAGCGGATCGAGGTGACGATGCCGCATTCGGAGTTCCTCGCCCAGCAGCACATCAAGACGATCTGCACCCGCCTCCAGTTCGAAGCCGAACTCTGCCCGGCGAGCTCCGTCTACGGGAAGGCCGTCGCCTACACGCCGCTCTTCGACGAGCCGCTGAGCGGTAACGTCTACCTGCGCTCCTCCAGTCATCGCCTTCCCGACCTGGTCGCCTCGCTGCGCAGCGGCGCGATCCGGATCGTCGTCGAGGGCAAGATCGGACCGGCGCGGCAGGGGATCCGCGTCCTCTTCGACAACCTTCCGGACGCGCCGATCAGCCGCTTCGTGATGACGCTGAACGGCGGCAAGCGCGGGTTGCTGGTCAACTCGGCGAACATCTGCAAGACGCCGCCGGTGGCGGCGGTGAGGGCCCTCGGGCAGAACAACCTCGGTGCCGTCTTCACCTCGACCCTCCGCGGTCAGTGCAAGGGGAAGAAGACGCCCGCCGGGAAGGGTGGCGCAAAGTGAGGCTGGCGAGGTTGAGACACATTTGTTTGGCGCTGAGCGCCACCTTCGTCCTCGCGGCCGCGGTGGCCCCCGCGGCCCATGCCGCGATCGCCTTCGAGGATCCGCTTTTCGTCGCGACGCCGAACCAGCCGGCGAAACCGCCGGTCGAAGGCCCGGTCCCGCCGCCCGTCGGCAACCTCGAAGGCCCCTGCGGGCTCGCCGTCGATGGCGGCGGCAACTTCTACGTCTCCGACTACTACCACCACGCGATCGACCTTTATCACCCGATCGTTGATATCTCCCGCCCGGAGAACAACGGAGCGACCTACCTGAGCCAGAGCACCGGCATCGATCCACTCGACGGGCCATGTGGCCTCGCGCTCGACGCCTTCGGGAACCTGTACGTGAACGACTTTCATCGTGACGTCACCCGGTACACCGGCGGGGTGGGGACGGTGATCGATTCGGCTCATCCGACCGGGGTCGCGGTGGATACCGGGTCGAACGACGTGTACGTGGACGATCGCACCCAGGTGACCGTCTACAGTCCGAGCGGCGTCGAACTGGGGCAGATCGGCAACGGCAGCCTCCTCGACGGCTACGGGGTGGCGGTCTCAGGATTTGCCGGCACCATTGGTGACGTCTACGTGCCCGATGCCGCCACCAACACGATCAAGGTGTATCCCCCGACGCTGGGGGCGACCAGCCCGATCGCGACGATCGACGGGTCGGGCACCCCGAACGGTCACTTCATCTCGCTCCGCAATGCCTCGATCGCGATCGACAACTCGACCGGGGAGATCTACGTCACCGACATGGTGGAACCTGAATTCTCGGAGCGCGCCGAAACGGTCGTCTGGGTCTTCACCTCCGGCGGCGCGTATGAGGGTCGGCTGAAGTACTCGGTCTCCAACTCGCTGCCGGTCGGCCTCGCCGTCGACAACTCCGGCACCGCGAGCCAGGGTCGCGTGTACGTCACCTCGGGCAATACGATCCGCGGTTCGATCTACGCCTACCGCGCGCACGCGGCGACGCCGAACAGCGTGCCGCTGCCACCGAGCTTGGCGGCGGTGAGCGCCGGACCCAGCGGCCCGGCTACGGCGGCGGCCGCCGCGTCGGCGCCGGTGGTCACGTCCCCGACGGTGGCAGCTGCGGTTCCGGCGACGGCCGGCCCGGCCGCCTCGACCGTGACCTCGCCGACGCCCGCTGCCCGCAAGCGGGCGTCGAAGCATCACCGTCGGCCGGCGCGGACGCATCGGGCGGACGGTAGGCGTCGATGAACAGACCGCGCGCGGCCTGGATCGCGCTGTTGGTCTGCCTCTCCGCCTTGATCGGAGGTTCGATCGCGGCCGCCGAGGTGACCCAGAAGGGGGACCTGCGGGTCACCGTCTCGGGATCGATCTCGCCGAAGACCCTGCCGCGTTCGGGCGCGGCGCCGATCTCGGTCTCGGTCGGCGGTGACGTGAAGACCACCGACGGAAGCGCGCTGCCGAAACTGAAGACGTTGAAGATCGAACTGAACCGCTACGGGCGGATCGAAACCGCCGGCCTGCCGGTCTGCCCGTACGGATCGATCCAGCCCGCCTCTTCCTCACGCGCCTTCAGTGCCTGCCGCTCGTCGCTGGTCGGACAGGGCAGTTTCAGCGCCGAAATCACCCTCGCGGGGCAGGCACCGTACGCGATCAACGGCACGATGCTCGCCTTCAACGGCCTCAAAGGAGGGAAGCCGGTGCTGTACGGCCAGATCTATGCTCCGCGACCGTTCGCCACCTCCTTCGTGATCATCTTCTCGATCAAGCAGATGAAGGGCCAGTTCGGGACCGCGCTGACCGCGACGCTCCCTGCGAGCTTGCGCAGCTGGGGCAACCTCACCGGGATCGAGCTGAAACTAGGCCGTAACTACACCGCGGCAGGCAAACACCACAGCTACCTGAGCGCCGGCTGCCCGGCCCCCAAGGGCTTCCCCGGCGCCACCTTCTCGCTGGCGCGGATCTCCTTCGGTTTCGAAGCCGGGCCGACGATGGCGTCGACTCTGAGCCGCAACTGCACCGCCCGCGGCTAGCCCCGCAGTCGCGAACCGCTTACCCGAGCTCCTACAAATAGGAGTAGATGAGCGCGAGCCAGAGCGACAGCAGCGCGATCGCCGCCTCCCTCTTGGACCCGGGGGCGTTCGGGGCGATCTTCGAGCGCCACTACGACGCCGTCCACGGCTATCTGCGGCGGCGGCTCGATGACGCGCGGGCGGACGAGATCGCCTCGCAGACGTTCCTGGTCGCCTTCGACGGGCGCTCGCGCTTCGACCGCAGCCGCGGCGACGCGCGGCCTTGGCTCTTCGGCATCGCCACCAACCTCGCCCACAACCATCGCCGGCACGAGCTGGTCGAACTGCGGGCGATGGCGGCGATGCGGCCGGAAGCGGAGGCTGCGGTCGATGGGGTCGAGGCGCGGGTCGACGCGGAGCGGCTGCGCGGGCCATTGGCCCGGGCGCTCGCCGACCTGCCGACCGAGGAGGCCGACGTCCTCTGCCTGCTGGTCTGGGCCGAACTGAGCCAGGGGGAGGTCGCCGACGCGTTGGCGATCCCGCTCGGCACCGTCAAGTCCCGGCTCTCCCGCGCCCGCGGACGACTGCGGGACGCGCTCGGACTTCAACCCGACGCCGACTCGGTCGGCGACAACGCGACTTCGGCTGGAGGTAGGAGATGGACGAGCTGACCCTGATGCGGAGCTTCCGCGCCGAGCGCGCGCGCCCGAACCCGACCGCCCGCGCGTTGGCCCGGCGGGCGCTCGAGGCGCGGTTCGAGGCGGCGACCACCGCCGGCTTCCTGGTGCAGGATGCGCCGAAGGTTCGCCACCAGACCGTGATCCAACGCCGCCGCCTGCTCTCCTTCGCCGCGGCTACCGCGCTCGCCGCGGTCCTCGCCGGCGTCCTCGTCTTCAGCTCCGGCCCGACCGCGCAGCCGGCCGCCGCCGCCGAGGTCCTGCGGCAGACGGCGACCATCGCGGCGGCGGAAAGCGGCCCCGGCCTCTTCCCGGATCCCCACCAGCTGATCTTCCGGAAGACCGTGCGGCAGGAGCTGGAGGAATGGGTGCCGGGCAAATACACCGCCAGCTACGGCGGCGTCATCACGACCAAGCCGGTGACGTCGTACGGCGGTTACGTGCGGTCCACCGAAGAAGCGTGGATGAGCACCAAAAGGCGCGGCCGCCAGCGCATCGTGCTGGACAAGCTGAGCTTCCTCTCGGCCGCCGAACGGCAGCGCTGGAAGGCGGCGGGCGCGCCGCTGCCGATCCCGTTCGACGGCGAAGCGGCGCCTTCCCCGGAAGAACACGTGATCGAGATCCGTCGTGGGGTGCGGGACGTCGAAGTCCTCGACGGCCCCGGCTACGGCCGGTTCGCCAAGCTGCCGACCGCGCCGCGGGCGCTGCGGCACACGCTCGAACGCAAGCAGGCGGGCGAGGGGAAGGTCGACGACGGCCAGGTGATCGCCGAACTCTGGGACATCCTCGAAAAAGCGAACACCAGCCCCGCCCTCCGTGCCGCGGTCTTCAACGCGCTCGCCGAAGAGCCGAGGATCGGCCTCGACCGCACCGCCGAGGACCTGGTCGACCGTCCCGGCTACGCCCTCTCCTACGCGAGCGACAAGGCGAGCCTCTACCAGCAGGGCGGTATCCGCACCGAATACATCTTCGACCCGGAGACCTCGGCGATCCTCGGCAAACGCGAAATCCTTGTCGACCCGAGCGAGCGCCCCTGGGTCAAGGGCATCCCCGCCGGGACGGTGCTGCGCGATGCCGCCTACCTCGGCTCGGGGATCGTCGACTCGATCCACCAGCGGCCCAGACGCTGACGGGCAAGATCGCGTTCAGTCGAGATTCCCCTCTCGAATTTCCGCCGATCTGCCGACTACCCACATGTGAGCGCCCGATCGAAGGTCCTGAACTCGTCCATCTCGCGTCTCCTCCTCGCCGCGATCTTGCTCGGCCTGCTCGTCGCCGGTTGCGGTGGGGGCGGGACCTCGGACGCCGGCAGCGCCAGTTCGGGTGGCGACCGGGCGGTCGCAGCCGGCGAAACGGAGACGACGGATGGAGAGGCGCAGGGAAAGGCGGTTGCGCCCGGCACCGTCGAAGCCGTATGGCAGCAGCCCCACGGCGAAGAAAACGTGGTCGGTTACGAACTGTTGAAAGCCAGTGAAACGCGGTCGCTGGCCAAGTCGCTGGCGACCGCCTTCGAACTGCCGAACCCGTTGCTGATCAAGGGCGTGAACGGTTTCGGCGGCGGGCCGTTCTACGACCCGGAAGACAACTCGATCACCCTCCCGTACGAATTCCCGGCGGTCGTCTTCGGCGTCATCACCCAGTCGAATCCGCAAGGCACGCCGACCGAATGGGGCGAAGCCGCGGGCGCCGTCAACAGCTTCATCCTCGCCCACGAGTTCGCCCACGCCTTGATCCACAACTTCGAACTGCCTGTCCTCGGCCGCGAAGAGGATGCCGCCGACGGGATCTCGACGGTGGTCCTCCTGAAAGCCGAAGAAGGCGCGTTGTACGCGATCGACGCGGCCGAATTCTGGGCCGCCTTCTCCGGCCGTCAGGATCCGCCGGACCTGGCCGAATACGCCGACAACCACTCCTTCGACCGCCAGCGCGCCGACAACATCCTCTGTTGGGTCGCCGGGTCCGACGAAGGCATCCTCGAAGCCTTCCTCGAAAACGAGATCCTTCCCGAAGAACGTCTGGCCGCCTGCCCCGGCGAATGGGAACTGCTCAAAAGCAGCGCCGAACAGGTGCTGAATCCCCACCTCGTCAACGGCGCGAACCTGTCCCCGGCCGGATAACGTCGATGTCTGAAACGGTGCCCGCACGATGATGTCCGCGCGGGGAGGGGGCCGCCACACGGGCCGACCGTGTTTCCTATCCGCCCCGGATCGCTCGCCTGTCAGGTGAGGCCGGCGACGACGTAGCGGGCCCCCAGCGCCAAGGCGAGAAGGCCGAGGCCGCGGCGCAGGAGCGGCTCGGGCAGCCGCGGCTGGAGGCCTGAACCGACGTACCCGCCGAGCAGCCCGCCGGCGCCCATCGCCAGGCCGACCACCCACACCGGCGCGATCGAGCCGCCGTGGCGGATGCTGAGGACGGCGTAGGCGGCGACGCCGACGATCGAGGTGAGGAAGGTCGAGGCCAGCGCCGCCGGGGCGACCTCGGCGAGCGTGAAGCCGGCGGCGACCAGGAGCGGCGCCAGGAGCGAGCCGCCGCCGATCCCATAGACGCCGCCGATCACCCCGACCAGGAGCGCCAGGCCGACCAGGAGTGGGCTGCGTGCCGACGGAGGCGTGCGCCGCGAGGTCGGGGCGCGGCCGAAGGCGAGCCAGGCGCCGAGCGGCACGAGGACGGCGGCGATGACGAAGTAGAAGGCGGTCGGGCCGGAGAGGACCTCGACCCGGAGCACGGCGCCGGCGACGACGCCGGGAAGGGTGCCGAGGACCAGCGTGCCGGTCAGCGGGGCGCGGATCGGCGCCCGCCGCGAGTAGCGCCACAGCGCCCCCGGCGTGGCGAGGACGTTGTAGAGGAGGTTCGTCGGGGTCAGCGACGGGCTCGGGGTGTGGAGGATGCTGATCTGGACCGGGATCAGGAACACCGCGCCGGAGACGCCGACCGGGGTCGTCAACACCGCGAGGGCGAAGGCGATGACTCCACCGAGGATCGCGTCACCGAGCATGGACGCGGCAGACTACGGAGCTAGGACCGGTCGACCGCGTCGGGCGGGTGGCCGGGGCCGGCGCGCGGCTCGAGGAGCAGGATCGGGATCTCTCGCGGCGCCGCCTGCTCACGGTAATTGGCGTATTCGGGGTAGGCGGCGTCGAAGCGCGGCCAGAGGCTCTTGCGCTCCGCGCGATCGGCGGGCCGGGCCCGCACCGCACGCCGCTCCGCGCCGATCTCGACCTCCGTCTCGGGATGGGCGCGCAGGTTGTGGAACCAGGCGGGGTTGGTCGGCTGCCCCGCCTTGGAGGCGACGATCGCGATCGCGTCGCCGTCCTCCAGGTATACGAGTGGGGAGACGCGGTGCTTGCCGGTGCGGGCGCCGACGTGGTGGACCAGCGCGATCCGGGCCGCCGGCCAACCGGGGACGTGGGCGCCGAGGCGCCCGCCGCCGGCCCGGTAGATCGCGACGTGCGCCCGGGCCGAGCGACGGCCGAGGTAGATGCCGCGGCGGGTGAAAGGCTGGGAGAGGGCGATCGTCAGCCGACCGAGCCGGCTTGGCCTCGCCGCCCCCGGGTCGCCCTCCCCGCCCATCCTCTAGGCCGCCGAGGCGACGGCGCCCTCGACGTGCGCGGCGATCTCATCGACCAGCAGCGGGCAGGCGCCGGCGGGGAGGTCGTGACCCATGCCCGCGATCGTCCGATGCCGGGCGCCGGCGATCGCCTTGGCGGTGGCGCCGCCGCCGCTCGGATGGACCATCGGGTCACGGTCGCCGTGGATGACCAGGGTCGGTACCGAGATCCGCGCGACCTCCGCGCTGCGGTCGCCGGACTTGAAGATCGCCGCGAGCTGACGGGCGACGCCCGCGGCCTGCGAGCCGCCCGCCCGATCCCAGTCCTCGAGCGCCCCGGCCCGGACCCGGTCGGCGTCGAAGGGATAACCGCGCGAGCCGATGTGTCGCATCATCGCCACGGTGCGCTCGGCGCTGATCTCCCGGGTCTTGGCCGGGGGCTGGGCGAGGCGCAGCCAGGTGGAGAGGGCGGGACGCCCGAGTCGCGACGCCCCGGTCGTCGACATGATCGAGGTCAGCGAGAGCACCCGCTCGGGCTCGCGGGCGGCAAGCGTCTGGGCGATCATCCCGCCCATCGACATCCCCACGAGGTGGGCCGGTCCGATCCCGAGCCGGTCGAGCAGGCCGGCGGCGTCGCAGCTCATCGCGCCGAGGGTGTACTGGGCGGGGGAGAACCGCCTGGTCAGGAACTGGACGCCGCTCGGTGGCCGGCAGCCGGCCCGCCCCGAGCGCCCGACGTCGCGGTTGTCGAAGCGGACCACGTGGAGGCCGCGGGCGAGCAGGCCGTCGACCAGCTCGGTCGGCCAGACGCCCAGTTGCTGGCCGAGGCCGGCGATCAGGAGCACCGTCGGATCGGCCGGATCACCGGCGCTGCGGAAGCAGATCTCCATCCCGCCACCGACGTCGATGACGTCTTCGATCTCCGCCCTGGCCATGACCCCGGTGCTGTTCATCGACTCTCCTCGGCGACAGTTGGTAGGTTGCCCGGTACTTATGAGTACCGTCCGCACCGGACCTTAGCGCAGACCCTCCCCGATCACACCATGTCACCCGCCCCCACACCGCTCGCCGGCCGCACCGCGGTGATCAGCGGCGCCGCCTCGGGGATCGGCAGGGCCCTCGCGGTCAGGCTGTCGAGCTTCGGCTGTCCGCTGGCCTTGATCGACGTCGACGAGGCGGGTCTCGAGGAGACCGTCTCCCTCGTCTCCACGCCGGTCCTCGCGCGCCGACTCGACGTCTCCGACCGCGGTGAGCAGCTCGCCTTCGCCGCGGAAGTCGCCGACTGGGCACCGGCCCCGCTCGGCGCCGTCTTCAACAACGCCGGGGTCGCGCTCGCCGCGACGGTCGAGGAGTCCTCGACCGAGGACGAGGAATGGCTGCGGCGGATCAACCTCGAGGGCGTCATCCACGGCACCCACGCTTACCTGCCGATCCTCCGCGCCCAGGGCTCCGGTGCGATCGTCAACACCTCGAGCGTCTTCGGCCTCGCCGGCATCCCCGGCCAGAGCGCCTACTGCGCCTCCAAGTTCGCCGTCCGTGGCTTCACCGAGAGCCTCCGCCACGAGCTGGTCGGCAGCGGCTTGCGCGCCGTGACCATCCATCCCGGCGGCGTCAAGACCAACATCGCCCGCAACGGCCGGCTGCACAGCGACCCGAAAGGGCTCGGCCGCACCAAGGACGAGATCGCCGACGAATTCGAGGCCTTCGTCCGCACCACCCCGGAGCGCGCCGCCGAGGTGATCCACAGGGGATTGGACGCCGGCAAGGCGCGCATCCTGATCGGCCCGGACGCCTACATCTTCGACCTGCTGACGCGGGTCACCCCGACCCACTACTACCGTGTGCTCGGCAGCCTCGAGCGCCTCGTGACGCGGTCGAGCCGCTCCTAGAGCCTCCACTCCAGCGACCGAGCATCCCAGGCCGCCGTCGCCGGTGGCGCCTTGGTCGCCGGCGGCCGCCGCAAGGCGTAAGATACAAAGCACACATAGGGGAGGAGAGGGGATCCCTCGACTCCCTCGCCGTAGGCGCGGTGCCCCGGTGATCCCGGAGCCGCGACAACCGGCCAGGGCGGAGGCGATCCCGATGCCAGGCCAGAACCGAGAGGCGAGATATGACGCTCAGCGATGCGAGCGCGGTGATCGATGCCGCCGTTCCGATCGATCGGCTGCTGACCCATGACGACCGGGCGCGGCTACTGAGGTACATGGCGATGATGCGGTCCGCCGAGGAACGGGCCCTGTCGCTCTACAAGCAGGGCAAGGTCCCCGGCTCGTTCTACGACGGCCGCGGGCAGGAGGCGATCTCGGTGGGGGCGTCGTTCGCGCTCGCCCCGCGGGACCGGGTCTGCATCCTGCACCGGGACCTCGGCGCGCACTTCGTGCGCGGCGTGACCCCGGACCGCTATCTGGCCAACTACATGGGGCGGGCCGACGGGGTGACCGGCGGCAAGGACGGCAACATGCATTTCGGCGACCGTGAGCTCGGCTGCGTGGGGATGGTCTCGATGCTGCCCGACATGGCTCTGGTCGCCGACGGGATGGCGCTGGCGATGAAGATGCGCGGCGAGGACCGGGTGGCGATGACGTTCTTCGGCGAGGGCTCGACCGCGAACGGTCAGTGGCACGAGGCGATGAACTTCGCCGGCGTCCAGCGGCTGCCGGTCGTCTTCCTGCTCGAGAACAACCGCTTCGCCTACTCGACGCCGAACGAGCTCGAGTTCGCGGTCGACCCGGTGCGGCGGGCCGAGGGCTACGGCTTCCCCGGGGTGGGGGTCGACGGCAACGACGTCGAGGCGGTGTTCGCCGCGGCACACGCGGCGGTCGAGCGCGCCCGCGAGGGCGGCGGGCCGACCCTGATCGAGTGCCAGACGATGCGCATGCACGGGCACGGCGCCCACGACGACATGAGCTACGTGCCCGCCGAGATGCTCGCCGAGTGGGAGGCGCGCGACCCGGTCGAGCGGTACGCGAACCGGCTCGTGGGCGAGCTCGGTTTCGCGGCGCGGGAGGTCGAGGCGATCCGTGAGGAGGTCCGCGCCTACATCGACGAGTGCGCCGAGCGGGCGCTCGCCTCGGCGATGCCGGACCCGGCGGTCGCCGAGGAGGGCCTCTTCGCCGAGCACTGGGAGCCGCTCGGCGATGGCGCCGCGCCGTGGTCGGGTTGGGCCGGCCCGAGCGCCGATCGGAGGGTCGACCCCACGCTTGCCAGGAGGGCGGCCTGATGGCGGAGCTGACCTATCTCGAGGCGATCTCCGACGGGCTGCGGACGGAGATGCGGCGCGACGAATCGGTCTTCTGCCTGGGCGAGGACATCGGCGCCTTCGGCGGCGCCTTCAAGGTGACCGATGGCTTCGCCGCGGAGTTCGGCGCCGAACGGGTGCTCGACATGCCGCTGGCGGAGAACGCGATCATCGGCGCCGCGACCGGGGCGGCGATCGAGGGCATGCGGCCGGTCTGCGAGATGCAGTTCGCCGACTTCATCGCCTGCGGCTTCGACCAGCTCGTCAACGTCGCCGCGAAGCTCCACTACCGGCAGGGACAGAGCGTGCCGATCGTCGTGCGGCTCCCCTCCGGCGGCGGCTTCTCCGGCGGCCCCTTCCACTCGCAGAACCCGGAGGCCTGGTTCCTGCAGGTGCCGGGGCTGAAGGTGGTGGCGCCGGCGACTGCGGCCGACGCCAAGGGCCTGCTGACGAGCGCGATCCGCGACCCCAACCCGGTCTGCTTCCTCGAGCACAAGGGCCTGTACCGCCATGTGCGAGGTGAGGTGCCGGAAGGGGAGTACACGGTGCCGATCGGGGAGGCGCGGGTCGCCCGCGAGGGGGGCGAGCTGACCGTGGTCGCCTACGGCTCCGCGGTGGCGCCGGCGCTCGAGGCGGCGGAGCAGCTGGGCGAGGACATCGAGGTGCTCGACCTGCGCACCCTCTGCCCGCTCGACCGCGACTCGATCCTCGGCAGCGTCCACAAGACCGGCAAGGTGCTGATCGCCCACGAGGCGACGCAGGCATGCGGCGTCGGCGCCGAGGTCGCCGCGCTGATCGCCGCCGAGGCGTTCGAGGATCTCGACGGCCCGATCCGCCGGCTCACCGCGCCGGACCTGCCGATCCCGTTCAGCCCACCGCTGGAGGCGGCCGTCCTGCCCCAGCTCGACGACATGAAGGAGGCCTGCCGTGAGCTCCTCTCCTACTGAGACCACGGCCCTCGTCCAGATCGAGATGCCGCAGATGGGGATCTCGGTCGCCGAGGGGACGATCGTCGAGTGGCGCAAGCGGCCCGGCGACTGGGTCGACGCCGACGAGCCGGTCTGCGACGTCAGCACCGACAAGGTCGACGTCGAGATCCCCTCGCCAGCGGCGGGGCGCCTCGGACGGATCGTGGTCGAGGCCGGCGAGACTGTCGCGGTCGGCGCGTTGCTCGCCGAGCTCGACGTGGCGGCGAAGCCGGGGGAGGCCCATCCGGAGGAGTCGGGTGAGAGGCCGGTCGGGTCGCCGTCCGGGGACGCCGATCGCTCCCGTGTCTACTCGCCTGTGGTGCGACGGATGGCGGCCGACCACCACGTCGACCTGGAGCAGGTCGAGGGGCACGGGGTCGGTGGTCGGGTGCGCAAGGCGGATCTCGTCGCCTTCCTGGAGGAGGGCAGGGAGGAACGCCCGCTGCACAGCGAGTCGCCGTACGTGCCGGAGCCGGCGACCGGCCGCCCGCGGTCACCGGTCGCGGCCGCGACTACGGCGGAGGACCTCCTCGGCCCCACCGATCGCGAGCCGATGTCGCCGATGCGCCGGCAGATCGCGGCGCACATGGTCGAGAGCCGCCGCAGCGCGGCCCACTGCACGACCGTGGTCGAGGTCGACTTCGCCGGGGTAGCCGCGCGCCGCGGCGAGCTGCGCGAGCCGATGGCCCGTCGCGGCGTCGCCCTCACCTACCTCGCCTTCGTCGCCCGCGCGACGGTGTCGGCGCTGGAGCACCATCCGATCCTCAACGCCTCGGTCGAGGGCGAGGAGATCGTGCACCACGAGGACGTCAACCTCGGCATCGCCGTCGCCCTCGACGACGGGCTGATCGTGCCGGTGATCCGGCGGGCGCAGCGACTCAGCCTCGAGGGGATGGCGGCGGCGATCGGCGATCTCGCGACCCGCGCCCGCGAGAAGCGGCTGCACCCGGACGAGGTCCAGGGTGGCACCTTCACGATCACCAACCCGGGCCGGTTCGGCGCCGTGCTGGCGACGCCGATCATCAACTCGCCGCAGGTCGCGATCCTCGACCTGGAGGCGGTGGTCAAGCGCCCGATCGTGGTCGAGCGCGACGGCGAGGACTCGATCGTGATCCACCCGATGTCCTACCTCTGCATGTCGTGGGACCACCGTGCGCTCGACGGTGCCGAGGCGGCGCGCTTCCTCGGCGAGTTGAGGGAGTTGCTGGAGCGGGGGAGGTGGGAAGCGTGAGTACGCATGCCGCGGTGAACCCGAAGGTGCCCTCGGCCGACCCGGCGGGCGACTTCGAGGACGTGCGGCTCTTCAGCGGCCCGCGCAGCGGCGTCACGATGGCGATCGCGGTCCACTCGACCGTCCTCGGGCCGGCGCTCGGCGGGGCGCGACTCTGGCACTACCCCTCGCCCGAGGACGGCGTCGCCGACGCCAGGCGGCTGGCGCGGGCGATGACCTACAAGGCGGCCGCGGCGGGCCTCCCCCTCGGCGGCGGCAAGGGAGTCATCTGCGCGCCGACGCCCGCCCGCCCCGAGCGCGATCTGCGCCGCGCGATCCTGCTCGACTTCGGCGACGCGGTCGAGTCGCTCGGCGGCCGCTACGTGACCGCCGAGGACGTCGGGACCGGTGCCGCCGACATGGCGGTGATCGCCGAGCACACCGCCCACGTGGTCGGCCTGCCGGACGAGCGCGGCGGCAGCGGCGATCCGAGCCCGGTGACCGCCCGCGGCGTCCTCGCCGCGCTCCGAGCCTGCCTCGGACACCGCTTCGGCGACCCGTCCCTGGCGGGTGTCCGCGTCTGCGTGGTGGGGGCGGGACACGTCGGCGGGCGCCTGGCGACCCTCCTCGCCGAAGGCGGCGCCGAGGTCACCATCTCCGACGTCGACCCCGGCCGTCGTGTCCTTGCCGAGCACCTCGGGGCGGCCTGGATCGACCCGGCCGGCGCGATCCTGGCCGACTGCGACGTGCTCGCCCCCTGCGCCCTCGGTGGCGTGATCGATCCCACCACCGTCGACCGCCTCCGCTGCGGGGTCGTCTGCGGCGCGGCCAACAACGTCCTCACCGACGACCGCCTGGCGACCTCCCTCGCGAGCCGCGACATCGTCTACGCCCCCGACTTCATCGCCAACGCGGGTGGCCTGATCAACGTCTACGCCGAGCTCCACCGCCTCGACCACCAGTCGGTCGCCGGCCTCGTCGACGGCATCGGCTCCACGGTGCGCCAGATCCTCGAGGCGGCCGACCGCCACGGCTCGACGCCCCTCGCCGAGGCCCAGGCGCTGGCCCTGCGGCGATTGAGGTTCAGGTCTCGACCGCGAAGAGATCCCACTCGCCAGGAGCACCCTTGAGCGTGTGCGTGCCGCGCGGCGCGAACTCGAGGCCCGAGCCGACCACCAGCTCCTTGACCGTGCCGGAGACGCGGACCTCGCCGGCGTCGGCGAGGGCGCCGATCCGAGCGCCGATATTGACCGCCATGCCGCCGACGTCGTCGCCGATCAGCTCGACCTCGCCGGTGTGGATGCCGGCGCGCACCTCGATCCCGATCCGCGCCAGCTCATCGCGGATCGCGCAAGCACAGCGGATCGCCCGGGTCGGCCCGTCGAAGGTCGCGAGGAACCCGTCACCCATCGTCTTCACCTCGCGGCCGCGATAGAGCCCGAGCTGGCGCCGGACCACGGCATCGTGACGTTCCAGCAGGTCGCGCCAGCGACGGTCGCCGAGCTCGCCCGCCCGCTCGGTGGACGCGACGATGTCGGTGAAGAGGACCGTGGCCAAGGCTCGCTCCGGCTCGTGCGCGCGCCGGCTCCCGAGCAGGAACTCCTCCACCTCGTCGAGTAGTTCGTCCTGGTCGCCGATCATCGCCAGATGGTCGGCGCCGCGCAGCTCGACGTAGCGGGCGCCGGGGATCTTCTCGGCCAGGTATTCGCCCTGGCGCACGGGCACCACCCGGTCGTCGCGCCGATGCAGGACGAGGGCCGGTACGTCGATCGCGGACAGCACCTCACGCACGTCGATTTCGCGATAAAGCTCGATCAGGGCGATCGCCCCCGCCGGACTGGTGCCCTGGCGCAGCAACCTCGACCACCACCGTCGGAACTCCGGGTCGTCCGTGACGCTCGGCGCCCAGAGGTCGATCGCCACCGGCCCGCCCCATTCCCGCTTCAGCGACTCGTACAGATCGTCGAGCGCTGCCCCCCGCACGCCTTGAGCGAAATCGGGCGCCTTCACGATTCGAGGAAAGGTCCCGTAGAGGACCATCGAAGACACGCGCTCGGGGTGGCTGGCCGCGAACAGCGCCGACATCGGGCCCCCCTCCGAGATCCCGAAGATCGCCGGTCGCTCGCACCCGGCGGCGTCCATCACCGCCCCGAGGTCGTCCATCGACTCCTCCAGGGTCGGCGGCCGCCCCGGCCGGTCGGAGAGACCCTGGCCCCGCTTGTCGAAGAGCACCAGACGCGAGAACGAGGCGAGGCGGCGGAAGAAGCGCGCCACCGACGGCTCCTCCCAATACAGCTCGACGTGGGAGACGAATCCGGGCACGAAGACCAGGTCCAGCGGCCCCTCTCCATGCACCTGATAGGCGATGCTCACTCCGTCGGAGTTCGCGTAGCGGGTAGCGGCTTCCATCTTCTCCCCGCTGCGACTTTAGCGACCCTCCTGTGCCGGATCGACCAGTTCGGGGAGCTCGGCGCCGTCTACGGCGAGGAAGGATGCGGCGAGCTCGTGAGGCTCACCGCATCCATCCGTTCCCGGAGCCGTCAGCGCCTGGCCAGTTCCTCGATGAACTGATCGCCAGGGGATCCGATGCCGGTCATCGAGTCGAACCCTGGGGCCGCGGACAGCGACTCGGGCGCTTCCTCGAGTGCCACTTCGCATTCGCCGGTTTCTTCGTTTTCCTGGGGGCAGAAATACTCGGTCGCCCCTTCCAGGCCGAGGATCCTCGCCGTGGTGAGGATGCCCGCTTCCGCGTTTTCGCCGTTGAGGTAGTCGTTGCGGACGACCGCCTGCTTGCCGGCCGCGAGGACGTCGAAGAACGCCTGCGAGCTCTGCCCGCCGGAATCCAGGTGGTACAGCAGCGGATTCACGAATCCGAGCGAGCCCCGGGCCGCCTGGTCGACGTCCGCCATCAGCCCGGCGAACAGCGGGGACGACAGGCTCGTGCCGCCGATGCGGTACTCGTCGTAGTAGGTGCCGTCGGCGAATTCCTGCGTCTCGCCGACGAGCATGCCGGTCGAGGGATCCCCCTCCATCGAGATGTCCGGCACGACGCGGTTCAGCTCGCCCGTCCCGGTCCTCGCGGCGATCTCCGCCGGCACCACCGGTTCCTGATACCAGGGCTCGAGGTACTGGTTGGTGGTCCCGCCACCGCCGCCGTAGTCGTATTCACCGGGTGCTTCCGGCAGCCAGCGGCCGACCTCGGAGGGTTCGCACCCGCCGAGGGTCACCAGTTCCGCGGTGCAGAGGGTGCTGATCCCGGTCGACCAGCCGACCTCGCCGAGGCGGTTGTCCTGCGCGCCGATCTCGACGCTGGTGCCGCCGATCGCGGTCGCGTAGGGACTCGTCCCCGGGAACGACGGCTGCTGGGCGCCGGAGACGATGAAGTTGTCGCCTTCGTCGCCGGACGAGAACTGCACGCCCACCCCGGTGCCTGCTGCCATCAGCAGCACGTGGTTGAACGCTTCCCTCGATTCGGCGGTTTCGGCTTCTTCTTCTTCGGGACCGTTGCTCCAGGAGTTGGTCACGATGTTCGCCAGGTGGCCGTCGACCACTTCCTCGACCGCGTTGTACAGGGACACGGTGCAGTTCCGCCCGCCGACGTAGAGGACCTTCGCCCCGGGCGCCATCGCATGCACGGCCTCGACGTCGAGAGTCTGCTCGCCCGACCAGCCGGACGCTTCACACTCTTCGGTCTTGGTGAACGGACGCTGGATCATCTCCTTGAACTGGCCCGGTCGCCACTGCTGCGAGCTCTGGTTCCTCCTCGCGTATTCGACCGAATCGCTGTAGAGCGTCGGCGACACGTAGGCGTCGACGACCGCGACCGTCACGCCCGAGCCAGTCACGCCTTTGGCGATCGCGCCGGTCAGGTTGTAGGCGCCCTGCAGCTGCGCGGGCTTGTAGCCGCACACCGCGTACGGCAGCGGGTCCGGGAAGCCGCCGCCGAAGTTCGGCAGGGTGGCGGCGAGTTGCTGCCCGTAATAGGCCGAGCAGGGAGTCCCGACGCGGAAGCCGAGGGGCTGGGCGATTTCTTCTTCTTCGGATTCCGGCGGCCGACCGTGACCGTGACCGGGCCATCCGTGCCCGTGCCATCCGGACGGGCCGTGGTCCCCATCTTCCGCGCCGGTGAGGTTCGCCGGCCTCGCGCGGACCTCGTTGACGCCGCGCACGCCCGTGATCAGCGGGGCCACGTTCGTCGGGGCGCTCAGTGACGACGAAGCGAGGCGCACCGTTTCTTCGCCGACTTCGTAATTCGCCAGCGTCGTCCCGAAGTACGCTTCGATCTGTTCGGCGGTCCCTTCGGCCACGATCGTCATCCGGTCGGGAGCCACCTTCGTGATCTTGATCCCGGCCCGACGCAGCGACGCCACGACTTCCCTGTCCGCCCTGACGCTCGGCGAGAAGCGGCTCTCCCACTGCCGCGGGGTCAGGTACCTGCGGTACCTGGGGCTGGTCGGATCGGTCGCTTCCCTGGCGAACGCTTCGGCGCCGGCAAGGTCCTTCAGTTCGATGCCGACGTCGAATTCGATCAGTTCCCCCGATGGGGTCGGGCTTGCTTCGTTCGCGGGCACGGCCGCCGCGGCCTTGCCCTGAATCTTCGTGGAGGTCGCCGCATCGGCGGAGACCGTCGGGATCAGCAGGAACGCAACGCCCGCAAGAAGGGCAGCGAACCAGCCTGGGGACAGCTTCTTCATGGATGCACCCACCGTCATTCGTGATTTGGAAGTACTCCCGAGCGCCGGTGTGCCCGTCCCCAGTCGGTCCACGTCCGACCCTTCGAGATTCGCCCGTACCCAGGGGCCGCGGAAGCGAACCAGCGTCGGGCCGGGCGACCTGGACGTACGTATGCCTCCGCTCCAAATAAATCTGATTACTGCTTAAGATTCGCAGGCAATCCTCACAACAATCAGGGAGGCGTGATGAGGAAGTCTAGGAGCACGTTGGCGGCCGCTGCGGTCGCCGTCGTCGCGATAGCCGCGATGGTGGGGTCGGCCTCGGCATCCGCGGCGGTCTGGCAGAAGAACGGCAAACCGCTGAGCGAATCCGTGGAACTCTCGCTGCACGGCGGAGAAGTGATCCAGGTCCCGGCCGGAGCGTTCCTCTGCAATGCCGACGCCACGATGGCCACGTCGGGCGGAAGCACGGCCCAGATCACGGCCTACAGCATCGAATTGGGCACCTGTGAAGGCCTGCTCGGTGAATTCAGCGGCTGCGAAGTCACCGCGGCGACGCCGGAAAACCTGCCCTGGGCAGTGACCGTCAATTCCGAAGATCTGACCGCGCACGAATTCGCCGTCGCCTACTCGTTCGACGAAGCGTGTCCGATACAGGAAGTCGAGTCGAGCTTTCCCGAAGTCACCTTGACGCTCGAAGAACCGAGTGCGATCCGGAACTTCAATTTCGCCCAGGAAGGCACCGGCAAAGTCGACGGCGAAGAAGGCTGGCTGATCGACTCCGGCATCCTTCAGCTGCCGGAAGAACAGTTCGGCATCTACGGCATCGGCTGATTGACGCCACGGCGGGCTCGCGGCGTCGTCCGCGAGCCCGCCGTGGTGCCCCGGAGGCGCCGGCGTTAGACGGCAAGCTGGGCGGTCAGCTCGAGCTCTTCTTCGTCTGCGGGTGGAATCGGGCCCTCGAGGTCGAGAACCAGTTCCTTCGCCTGGTCGCGCAGGTGGATCCGCTCCTCGACGGTGCGACGCGCTTCCTCGGCGAGGGCGGTCGCGAGCGCCGGCGACCTCGGGATCGGTAGGACGACCTCCAGCAGCCGTCGGCCGAGGGTGTCGATGATGTCGCGGGTGAACTGCTTCGCCCGGATCTGTTGGTTCACGATCGCGGTGTTGAGCAGGACGAGCAGGAGGTAGGGGTCGAGCTCCTCCGGCTTGAGTGAACGGATGCGGTAGATGCCTCCCGCGTACAGGGCTTGGGCGTCGGCCTTGGTGAGGATCGCCGAGGTCCCGATCAGGTAGGTCCCGTCGCGGACGAGCAGGATGTCGTCCGGGCTCAGATCGACACGTTTGCGGAAGCTCTCGTAAAGCTCGAGCGAGACGCGCTGCTTCGGTTGCCCGGCAAGTTCCCAGTTGGCGAGATCCGAGGTTCGCACGAACGGAACGTCGCCGGTGCCATATGCCAATTTGCCGACCTCGATGCCGGTGGAAAGGCTGAGGACGCCGCGCTCCTCGAGCTCCCCGATCGTTCGCATCTCGTACTCGCCGGCCATCTTTTCGAGCGTCTCGCGAATTCCCGGGTTGTAGTACTTGGGGATGAAGATCTTCGAGAGCACCTCGGTCGAGCGCAGCGTGTAGCCGAGGCGAGCCGACTCCAGGGCGGGCGCCGCGGCCTCCCGCGTCACCTCATCGTTCAGACCCTGGGCCTTGGGGGGCAGCGTCTTCAGTCGCTCGCGCAGCTCGACGCGCCGGTGGACCAGCCCCTCGACCCGGTCGGCGAGATCCGTGACCTCGGCATCCGTTCGTGGCAGGGGCAGCACGAGCTCGCGATAGCGGTTCTCGATCTTGTCGATGATCCCCGCCGTGAACTGCTTGCCGCGGACCTGGCGCAGCACGACGGGGGTGCTCAACGCCGCGAGCAACGCACCCCGCGGCACGGGACTCGAGTCGGCCACGCGCAGACGGATCAGATGTGATTGGTGGATCAGCGGGAGGTCGGCCTCGGTGACCATCGCCACGCGGCCGATCAGGTAGAGACCGTCGCGGATGAAGAAGATGTCACCGGCTCTGACGTCTTGTTTCGCGGCATAGATCTCATACGTATCGACCCCGACGGTCTGCTTGGGCGCCGACACGATCTCCCAGGTCGCGATGTCGGAGGTCCGCACGTAGGGGATGCGTCCCTGCCCATAGGTGTGCTTCCCGATGTCGTGGCCATAGTGGACGGTCACGTGGCCCGCGTCGATCAGCGATCCGAGCGTCTCCAGCCTGTGCGTCTCGCCGAGACGCTCGAGCCGCTCGCCGAGCTGCGGGTCGTAGTACCTGGGTAGGTAGATGTTGTTGACGAGGGACGTGCTCGGCTTGGTGAAGCCGAGCCTCATCGTCGCGGTCATGAGGTCCAGAACTTCTCCGGGTCGCCGAACGTCTCACGGAACCGGTCGGCGACCTTCGGCACGTCGTCGAGCAGTTCCAGTCGACCATCCGGACCGGCCCGGAAGGTCGGCTTGCCGCGCGAATCGTGACCGCACCATTTTGCCTCCGCCATGAAGATCGGCCACTCTTCGCCCGGCGCGGGCTCCGTCTTCTCGACCAGGAGGACGCAGACCTTGGCGTGGGTGCCGCCCTTGCCGCTGGTCTTGAACAGCTCCTCGGGCATCGACACGATCGCGCGGATCTTCGCCCGGGACTGCAACCAGGTGACGACGTAGCCGTGCGTGGGCATTCCCAGCAGCGACTCCGGCAGGACGATCCCGAGGCGGCCGCCGGGTTTCAGCAGCTGCAGGCAGCGCTCCAAGAACAGGATCTGGGGAGGCTGCCGGTCATGAAGTTTGTCCGTCTGCTCCCACTCGCCGGCTTTGTCCTGTTTCCAGCGCCGTCCCAGCTCATACTGGGAGAGCAATTTGTCGCCTTTGACGACGATTTTCTTGCCGAAAGGTGGGTTCGTGATGACGACGTCGAACGTTCCGGGCTCGACCTTTTCGCGCATCGCCTCGGTCCAGACGGATGGTCGATCGAGGGAGTTGGCGCAGAAGATCCCGCCTCTGCCATCGCCGACGAGTGCCATATAGGCCTTCGTGACCTGGGCGAGGAAGGCGTCCTTGTCGACCCCCCGGAAGCCGTCGGCCGCCCGTTGCTCACGCCGGGCAAGCTCTCGCTCGTTCCAGCCGCGCTCCGCCGCCTCCTCGCGCAGCTGAACCCAGACATGGTTCAGGGCGTCGATCAGGAACCCACCGCTTCCACAGGCAGGGTCGATGATCCGGTCGCCCGGCTTCGGGTCGACGAAGTCCACCACCATCTTCACGACGTTGCGGGGAGTGAAGAACTGTCCCTCGGCGCCCCGCAACGCCGGGCCGATGAACGTCTCGAACCCGTCGCCGATGGCATCTCTGCTCGCGGCCATCACCTCATAGTTCTGAAGTTCACCGACGACGTACGTAAGGCTCGCCGCATCGAGTCCGATCGCGTCGTTGGGGTTGAACACGTCGCCGAACCCGACGGTCTTCACTTTCTCGAAGAGTTCAGAGATGCGTTTGTGCACGGTCTCCGGGGACTCGTCGACACCGGCTCGGAACGAGACCATCTCGTCGGGGTGGCATTCCTGCTCGTCGTAGATCTTGCAGAAGAGAATGTTGATGATCTCGCGCGCGAGGGCCTCGTCCCGGGTGACGCCGGTGGTCATCCCGGCGAGGTGGTTGCGGAGGTCCCTGAATACGGCGCGGAGGTTGGATGGCGGAACGAGGTCGCGGCGCCTGTAGAGCCCGATGTCCTCGATCCGTTGGCCGAAGCGGGGGAGGTTCGGCAGTTCGCGGTACGTGCGGGTCCCGTTGGGGTGATGGACCTTCTGCAGGTAGAGGTGCTCGTCGCCGTTGAACCATGCGCCGAGACTCGCCGGCGACATATCGAGGTAGAGGCGCAGCTGGTCGAGTCCGTCCTTGCGGTTCTTCTTCTTGCACTCGACGACGATCTCGAGTTCGCTCTCCGTGCGCGCCGCCGAGCCGAAGACTGCGATGTCCACCGGGTAGGACTTGCGCTCATCGGACGGCCGCATCCGGACGCGGAACTGCGGTCGCGTCTGCAGGTGATCTTTCGGATACCCGTAGTCCTCGACCAGTCGCCGGGAGAACACCTGGACCGCGTCCACCTCCTCGGGGGTGGCTCGTACGCGGACCGACGAGACGTAGTCGGTGAGATAGCCGGAAGCCGCCTGCTCGGCGGCGGGATCGGCCGGGGGAGCCTCTTCCTCCGTGGCGGGAGCAAGCTCGTCTTTGGCTACGGATGTGCCCATGAGCAGCGGAAGCTAGCTCTGACGCCGGACGTGGCGTGGCCCCTCTCGGCCCCCGTCGCTGCTGCTAAAACTCGGCACGGTGAAGGAGGATGTCCTCGAGCAGATCGTCGATGATTATCTGAACTTTCGGGGCTATTTCACGACGCACAACGTCCGCTTTCGCCCCGATCCAAAAAGCCCTGGCTACGAATCGCAGCAGGACTCTGTCCATTCCGACGTCGACGTCGTCGCGTATCACCCTCGCAAGCGTGGGACCGATCGGGTGATGGTGGTCAGTTGCAAGGCTTGGCAGGGGGGCTTCAGCGCCGACGCCAAGCTCGCCGAGCTTCGCGGGGAAAAGAAAAATCCGAAACGGGCAACCTGGCGTCGCTTCCGGGAGCTGTGGAATCCGAAGTGGAGCCACGCCTTCATCGACGCCGTCGAGGAACTGACCGGCTCCAGGAAATTCTCCTACCGAATCGCCGTGACCCACCTCCGTGGAGATGGAGACGCCTGGAAAGACGAGCCGCGGATCAAGGCGAACCTGCCCGGGTGCACTTTTGGATTCCTGACGTTGGAAGAGATGTGGAGCACCATGTTGGACGAGCTGACGACGACTCCCGCACCGAGCGAGATCGGACGGTTGGCCCAGCTGTTGATCGCGGCAGAACTGACCGCTCCGAGCAAAGCGGACGTCGAAATCCCATAGACCTCAGGTCTTGGGCGATTAGGTACGACCAGGGTCCAACCTGACGGGTCGAGTATGAGGTCGGGCCGCCGATGTCACATTCGCGGTGGGTTGCGTCGTCCTCTCTCTTGGAGTCGAACCCGAACGGAGGACTTGCCGATGGTGTCGTTAGCGCGTCTCTCGCCCCGGACCGAGCACAGGATCCTGAAAACTGCGTGCGGTCTCGGGCCGCGAGCCCGTCGCCGCATCTTCGGCGCGCCGCCGAGGCTCGACGGCCAGGTGCTGGCGGGCGACGCCCACGCCTTGATCGGACTGGCGCGCATCGCGGGCGACACCACCCTCGTCGCGGGGATGACCGTGGAGGAGGCGCGCAAGGCCACCCGACGCCGGGCCGCCGCGGCTGCGGCCCGCCCGCCGATCCAGATGGCGCGGGTCGAGCGGATCGAGGTACCGGGGGCGGCCTCGCCGCTGCCGGCGCGCTACTACACGCCCGCGGGCCTCGGCGGCGAGGCGCCCCTGCTCGTCTTCCTCCATGGCGGCGGCTGGGTGGTCGGTAATCTCGACACCCACGACGGTGTCTGCCGCCTGCTCGCCGCCGCCGGCGGCGTCGCCGTCCTCTCCGTCGCCTACCGGCGGGCGCCGGAGCATCCCTTCCCGGCGGCGGTCGAAGACGCCTTCGCCGCGTACCGCTGGACCGCCGCCAACGCCGCCACGCTCGGCGCCGATCCGGTCCGGATCGCGATCGGCGGCGACAGCGCCGGTGGGAACTTGGCGGCCGCGGTCAGCATCCTCGCCCGCGATGCCGGCGGGGCGAGGCCGGCGATGCAGCTCCTGCTCTACCCCGCCACCGACGCGGTCGGTGGCCAGCGCTCGCGCGATCTCTTCGCCGACGGGTTCCTGTTGACGAGGGCCGACCTCGACGCCTGCGAGGGGCACTACCTGCCGCCGGGAACCGACCGCGCCGACCCGCGGGTCTCGATCCTGCGGGCGCCCGACCTTCGTGGGCTGCCGCCAACCTACGTGGCGACCGCCGGTTTCGATCCGCTTCGCGACGAGGGCGAGGCCTACGCGCTGCGGATGCGCGAGGCAGGGGTCCCGGTCGTCCTGCGTCGGCAGGAGAGCCTGATCCACGCCTTCGCCAACCAGACCGCGGTCAGCGCCGGCGCGGCGGCGGCCATGATCGAGGCCGCCCAGGCACTGCGAGGGGGCCTAGAACAGCCATGAGTCGTTTCAGACCCGCCCACTTACGCCGATCAGGCCCGTCCACGCCTCCACCTGCTCGTTGAGCCGAATGACCCCTTAGAAAGATCAATATTGAGTGATCGGGCGTGGATAGCCATTTATACGCCCCATCTATTTAATGTAGACGCGCGACCTCAAATCGATATAGGGTTCTTCCATTCGCTTGTCCGGTCTGGATCGGGGGGAGGAAGGGTGGAGCTCACTACGCGTCTTCGGGTCAGTCGAAGGGATCGCCGTTGCCCGGCCGATCTCCTTATCTCTGATCTCCCTTCTTCGGTCGGATTCAGCCACCCCGACCCGGTCCGCATCCCGCTCCGCGGGCATCGACGGATAGAGACTTCGGTCGCCCGGCCGTGAAGCAGTTGGTGCCGCATAAGACGGGGCGGCTCCTGATCCTAGGATTGGTCGGAATCATCGTTCTCGGCCTAGTGGTGTATGCCAGTACAAAGGCGTCGACCACGCAGGGCGATCAGAGACCCGCGACTCAGGCACGCCCCCGCGATTTCGCCGCGGTGTGCCCCCCGGGCGCACCGATCCCGGCCTCTACCTACGATCTCGGATCGGCCTTCGCCGGACTCCCTCGCACATCCCAGAAGGACCTGTGCGTTCCCCCGCCACCCCACGGCATCGCTGTCGACAGCGGTCCCTCGGTACCCGTCGGATACCGATCGGTGGTTTACGGATCTTGTCGCCGAATCTCTGATGCAGGCTGCTTTCCGCCACTGAACGTCCAAAGTTGGCCAGAGTGCGCCCGCAATCCGGCTTCGTACGGCAACGCGCCTACTCCGGGGGAACGTCGGGGCGACAGGCACGTCCTCTTGAGCGAACCCCTGATCATCCCTGGCGCAACGTGGCTCCCGGCGCGAAGTTTCGAAGCAGGTAGGCGCCAGGAGATCTACGCCGGTGACACGACCATCGTCGTGTTCTCCGTAAACCGACACCTGGCTGATGCCGCTGTCTCTGCGCTAGCGGCAAAAGTCACCAGAGAGGCGGCGCCCAGTTCGGCAGCGGACCTTCAGACCAAAGTTCGCCTACCGGGCGATGCCACAACCTGCCGATACCGACAGCAAAAGATCAAAGGAGAAAGATAGTGTCTAGCCCCAGTCACCCTGCGAGTAGCTTACGGTGGTCGCTATTTGCGGTGCTTGCGACGGTTGTGATGGCCACGTGCTTCGCTGCTCTCCCAGCAAGAGCCGCTGCTCTCACCCCCGAACAGGTCGGCGTGAAATTTCTGTACACGTACCACGACTGCAGCTCTCATACGAGCCCCGTCGATCCCATCAATGTGGTGTGGTCCGGCTCCGCCTCGAATGTCGCGGCTGCCCTCAGGGAACACGGCTGGGGTCATGATGATTTGCACGACGTAGTCGGCATGTTGGGAGGCGCCGACCGTCAGGCGGTCTGGTCGACCAATGGGACGTGTTCAAGGGAAAAGTACGAGAGAGCCTCACGGCTCGCAGCGTTCAATCGGTATCACGTCAGACTGTTCGAAACCGTCAGCGGCAGCAGCCGCTACACCGTGGGAGACGCCCACCACGACAAGGTGATCACGGGCCACGGATGCGACCATGTGGCGGGGTTGGCGGGCCACATCTCGGACAGCTTCGATTCAGGACGGGAAGAAGCGTGGCACGTATACCCATATACCACTCGAAGTCTGGTCTGGTGGGGAAACACCTATGAAATTACGCAATGTGACGGCAGCAAGACGCATAGTGATGGGTACGTGTTGTTTATGACGGACAGTCGCGTGCATAGAGCTGGTGATAGTGAAGACTTCGAAAACCTCTCGCCTCCGACCGTCTCGGGAACGGCACGGCCGGGATATGTCCTGACCGTAGACCCAGGATCCTGGGTCTCTGCACCAAACGGCTATGTCTATGAATGGTGTCGGGTCGAAGTGAGTGCGGATGACTGCATCTCGTACCCCGGAGCCTCTGCAAGCAGCTGGATCCCGGCCGAGAGCGACGTCGGCAATCGGGTTGCGGTCTGGGTCAGGCCGGCCGGTGCCAGCCCGGAAGATGCGGTGCTGAGCACCATCGTCGAAATCCAACCGCCGCCTCCACCGACTGTGAGCTCCGATCCGGTGTCGGGGTTGCAGCCCACGCAGGCGATATTCAACGGCCGCGTGACCCCGAACGGCGGTGATACTCACTACTACTTCGAATACGGCCAGTCGCCCGCCTACGGCAGCTCGATTCCCGCACCGCCTGGGCAAGACGCGGGAAGCGGGTTCGCTGCGCTACCGGTGAGCGTCGCCGTAAGCTCCCTATTGCCAAGCACGACGTACCACTACCGGCTCGTCGCCGCCAACAGGGGTGGCACCGCCTACAGTTCGGACCAGGTCTTCCAGACCCTGCCCGATCAACAAGCAAGCAACTGGACCGCCCGGACGACCTCCTCCGATCCCAATAGTCAGCAGTGGGCCTTCTACAGGGCTCCCAACGGCCAGCTGACCGAGCGCTACTACACCGGATCAGCCTGGGCGACCAAAGAACTCGGCGGCCAGGTGGCCCCGGGGACGACTCCCGCCGTAGTCCGCCTGCCGACCGAAAACGCCAACGATTCGATCTGGGTCTTCTACCGCAACAGCGCCGGCCATCTGGCGGAGACCTACTACGTGGGTGGCAGCTGGCTGGTCAAAGACCTGAATGTGGCTATGGCCCCGGAAACCAGTCCCTCGGTGGTGCGGTCTCCGAGCACCGACCCGAACGACCGCATCTGGGTCTTCACCAACGGCGCCAACGGCCGTCTGGCGGAGACCTACTACGCGGGAACCGGTTGGGCGAACCTGGAACTCGGTGCGCAGATGGCGCCCGGCACCTCGCCGGTTGCCGTCCGCTCGCCGAGCACCGACCCGAACGACCGCATCTGGGTCTTCACCAACGGCGCCAACGGCCGTCTGGCGGAGACCTACTACGCGGGAACCGGTTGGGGGAACCTGGAACTCGGTGCGCAGATGGCGCCGGGTACGTCGCCGAGTGTCGTCCGTGCTCCGACCACCGACCCCAACGGGTTCATGGCGGTCTTCACCAACGGCGCCAACGGCCATCTTGCGGAGACCTACTACGCGGGAACCGGTTGGGCGAACCTGGACCTCGGTGCGCAGATGGCGCCGGGAAGCTCACCCAGCGCCGTCCGTGCTCCGACCACCGGCTCCAACGGCTACATGGCCGTCTTCACCAATGGTGGCAACGGCCGTCTGGCGGAGACCTACTTCGCCGGAACCGGTTGGGCGAACCTGGAACTCGCTGTCCAGATGAAGGCCGCCACCAGCCCCAGTGCCATCAGAGCCAACACGACCGATCCGAACGGATTCATGTCGATCTTCATGAACGGCGCTGACGGCCACCTTGTCGAGGCCTACTACGCGGGCGGTTGGGCCTCGCTCGACCAAGGGGTGCTGATGGGCTGATTCCGAGAAGGGCGGGTCAGGCGGGCAAGGACGCCCGCCTGACCCATGGGTCTCCGCGTCGCTCGAGATGTCGGTGGGTACGAGGGCGCGGGTCGCCCGTGCGGCGCCGGTCGAGGAATGCAGGCCGCTGTTCGTTATCGGGCAGAGTGGGAGATCACCCGACGGTCGGAAGGTCGAGCCTTTCGGCCGCTCCGATCAGCTCGGAATCGAAGCTGGCGATTCTTCCGTCACTTTCCTCGGCTGCTAGAAGGACGCAGCAGTCGGGCAGCTTGCAACCGACCTCGGCGCGAAGCCGGGCGAGGCGTGCAGGTGCCCCATCGCCCAGTGGTAGCTCGGTGACCCTGAGCCGACCGAGGGCCGCGACCACGTCTTCGAGGCGGCCAGCTCGAGTGGGAGCCACGAGCGTCTCGGCCAGGGTGATCGTGCTGGCGCCCAGGGTTCCGGCGCCGGTGTCCGCGAGCAAGCGAGTCGCCCGCTGGTGATGGGCATCGCGCTCATCGAGGTGGGCGATCAGGACGCCGGCGTCGAGGACGATCACTCGGGCCAGTCTTCGCGCAGCCGCTCCAGTTCGCCGGGCTCGTAGACACCGCTCAGGGCCCCGGCGGTTTCTTCCACCGCGCGGGCTCGATCGCTCGCTTCTCCCTCGATCGCGTCGCGTCCCGCCGCCGTCAGTTTCAGCAGAAGGGCCTTGCGGTCTTTGATCTCTGGCCAACGCCGCTGAGCCTGATCGAGCTGATCGCTTAGCTCGCCGGTGTCGGTGACCGTGTAGCGCGGCTTGGTGGTCGGCATAAGATGAGTGTAGCACCGGATATGCAAGGTGCCGCACTTCTAAATCGGTGCCGCTGGACGCACCCTTGTCAAGGGGCACCGGTGCCCAAAAACAGGGGGAATCAGGCGGTCCGTTCGAACTGATGTGCCGGAGGCCGAACCCCAGATTTGCAGGGCTTCTCCTGCGATGGAGCTAGGCGGATTCGAACCGCCGACCTCTTGGGTGCGATACAGGCGTTCTGGACTCCCTCTCCCTTGGGGATTTGGCTTGCTGATGCGGTGTGTCGCCCTACTCAGGAGGGCTCCTGGAATCGCGGATAGCCGTGGATATGCGCCGATATGTGGGGATTTGGGCACTCAAACGCTTTAGTGCCCAATTTGTCGGGGGCGGTTTAAACCGCGACCTGACCAGCGACAGACAACGCGTCTACATTGATCGCATGACGCGCGTCAACGACGAGACAACGAGCGAGCGAGCCGAGCGTCTACTCGCCGATCGCACGCGCTTCCAGCTTCCACCGGATGCCTGGGACGAATTGGTCGCGACCATGGATCGGAAAACGAAGCCGAATCCGAAGCTCGCGAAGCTCTTTTCGCGTCCCTCAAATCCGTAGGTCCGCGTGGCGACGCTTTGCGGTCCAAGATGCTGGAGCGTAACGACATCTACGTCGGCTTCTGTTGCGGCGTCGTCTCCCTAGACACCTGGCTGAACGAGCACCCGCCGAGCGCGAGGCGTCGGTTCGGACATACGTAGCCGTCGATGAGGAACAGGCCGGCGTCGTCGGCTACTCCGCACTAACCGTCGCCTCGCTCGGGCGCAATGAAGCGACCGGCAGGGCGCCGCGAGGGAGCGACGTGAGTCGCTGGACGCGACGGTACGCTCTCGGTATGGAGATGTCTGCCGCACCGCCAAATGAAAGCGTCACGACGGGCGTCCTGTTGGCGGTCGAGGGCTGCAGCGGAGTCGGGAAGACGACCCTTGTTGCGGAGCTCAAGGTCGCGCTTGAAGGCGCAGCTACACCGCTCTCGGTGAAGTTGCCTTCCGACGGAGCGTTAGGGAAGTTGGCTCGCGAACTTCTGGAGCAGCAGGCGTTTGAAGCAGTAGCCCTCACGGCGGCAGCTGATCGGGCCCTGGTTGCGCAGAACACGGTACTTCCCGCTCTACATGTGGGCGGTGTGGTCATAGCAGACAGGTGGGTGCTGTCTTCCCTGGCGCTCAATGCGCTGAGTGGTCTGCCGTACGACTTTAGTTACGCATTGTCGTCGCGATTGCCACAACCAAACCTCTCAATCCTCCTGTTAGCCGACGCGAAAGTCACTGAGGCTCGACTCCGCGATCGAGAGGATCGCGATTTGTACGAACGGGAGGCGATGATCTCGGCATCTCCCGAGCAAAGCCGGCTGGTCGAGAGCGCCCGATTCTTGGCGCGGAAAGGGTGGCGGATTGCCGAGTTCGACGTGGGTTCGTTGACACCCACTGATGTCGCGAAGCGGATCGCGACAATGCTGAAGGCTCAGGGATTGCTTGGCAATTGCCAGACATGAACGTTACGTTTGTATATCCAGAGGTTCCGGATCTGGGCCGTCTTGGCTCAGGACGTAAAGAGTTTCCACCCTTCGGCGTTCTCTACTTGGCCGCCGTCGCGGAGGAATACGGCCACACGGTCGAGCTTATTCCTGTCCGAGAGGATACGAAGAGCCTCGATTTGACTGCTAGCGACTTTGTCGGCTACAGCGTCGCGTCATCGGCGACCTTCTCACTGCTGAGTCGCATTCATCGCCGGTCCACCTATCAAGATCGGGCCGCAGTATTGATCGGCGGAGTTCATGTCAACCTCTACCCGGAGCAATCTCTTCGAGAATTTCCAGCGGCGTTTGCGGGGGTTGGGCCCTTCGAGAAGTCGCTCGAGGGCACCATTCAGGCGGCGCAGGATAGGCGCCAGCTCGCGGCCCTGCCCAACGTTGCGCATCTTGATTCAGCTGGCCGATATCACGCTGGTCAGCCTGCAGGGGAGGCATCGATGGCGGAGTTGCCGTTCCCTGCCAGACACCTGCTATCCGACGACCGGGTCGTCATGACGGATCGACTGGCTGGCACCGACCTTCGGATGGCCCATGTCCTGTTCAGTCGGGGATGCCCCTTCAAGTGCAAATACTGCGCCGTTGCCGGTAGCCAAATCCACTATCAGTCTGGTGCACGAGCCCGAGAGGAGCTCGTCGATCTCTCACGGCGCACGGCGATCGATGGATTCGCCATTGTCGACGATAACTTCATCGTCAACCGTCACCGGGTTGCCGACATCGCTCGGGAGATCGAGCCGCTCGGCCTACGTTGGTCGGCGCTCTCGCGCGTCGATACCGTTCGTCGGGATCTGCTGGGTATTCTTGCCGACTCCGGCTGCATAGAGTTGAAGTTCGGTATCGAGTCAGGGTCAGAGCCGCTGCTGCGGGCGATGGGAAAGCGAACGACCAAAGAGCAGATAACGAATGCCGTGCGATGGGCGTCCGCGGTAGGCATAGGCGTAAAGGCGTTCCTGATCCACGGGTTCCCAGGTGAGTCGGCGACCACGACCCGCGAAACGATTCGGTTGCTAGATACTCTCGAGGGCCGGATCGACCGGCTATCGCTCTTTCGGTTCGTGCCGCTTCCTGGAACGGAGGTTTACGAACGATGGAAGGACTATGACATCCATGGAACCCATTACGCGCCCGACTGGGATGGAGACTGGAGCAAGTTTCACATTCACCACAACCACCGGCAATGGTGGGGAGGGCCCAAGGAGTTCAGTGACCTTGAGTCAGCCTATTTGGAGCTTGCTGCCTACGTCTCCGAGCGTTGGCCTGATGCAGCTCCCGAGTGATGGCTAGTACCGCGGCTGAGCTGATGCCTCCGGCGAGGTCGTTCGCGGAGCAGATTTGCGATCAACTTGTAGACCTGAAGAGTGCCACCCCGGCTGTTATCGCTGAACAGCTCGTAGGGGTCCATGCCGCGCGGGTTGTCTCACCGGTGCCGATCGTGGCGGCACGCACGAACGACTTCTCTCGAGCACTTTCAGTACTCGATTTTGCTCCGAACAGCCAGTTAATTCGCGTTCGCTGCATGCGCAAGACCCTTCACATCCTTCCTCGCGGGCTTGCATCTGTCGCCCACACCGCAACTCGACGCTACCGCGTGCGAGATGCCATTCGTCCGTTGGTGGTGCATGGTCTGAGTGTTCGCAGATACACCGCCGCGGTCAATCTTGCCGTCAAGATCGTCGGCGACAGCGGGCCACGGCCACCTCGTGAGCTGGCCGGCGAGCTGGCCAGGAGGTCTCGCCTGGGAGACCCTCGCCTGGGAGCTCAGATTCTGAAGTTAGGTTGGGAGGCCGGAGATCTTTTCGTTTGGCGGTCTCCCTCGGCCTGGGACGCTGAAAGGCGGGTTATTGGTACGGATGCCGAGCTGCGTCATGAATTCGCGGCGTTGGACGCCGAGGACGCCCAAGAACGGCTTCTCGGCCATTACTTCCGACGATATGGACCGGCATCAGTCCATGATGCGGCCTGGTGGTCCGGACTAAGTCGGGGCGTGGTTTTGCGTCATCTAGAGGCAAGGGAGGATCGGTACTTCCGATTTATGGCTCCCTGGACCAAGGCCCCCCTGTTTGGCATGCCCATCCATGGCGCAGAGACTCAACGGGAGCCTGCCGCGGATTTGGAGATGGAGCGCAGATATACCTTCCTTGGGCATGAGGACCCGATTCTGAAGGCGTACTTCGAGACCCGGCTCCGTTATGTCGACGAAGCTAACTACAACCGCCTCTACAACAGGATCGGTGAGGCACGTCCGGCGATTATCGCCAATGGTCACGTGGTCGGCGTCTGGAAGTGGGATCGACAGACTAGGCTGGTCGTGACGAGCGTCTTCCCGCGCTATCGAGCTCTCCGAAAGGAGGTCGTCGCTGCAGGTGAAGCGCACGGGCAACTGCTCCGTTCCGCTTAGGATCGGTCGCAGCCCGACGGGATCCCCGTCCACCTAGAACACGCGCAGGTTTGGCGTTGTAGGCGTTAGCTTGCAAGGCGTCTTTTATTCGCTCAGGAATCTTCCCGCGAGTCCCGATATCCGGCTACGCTGCCGTCGATCCCTGCCACGGACGTACCCAAGGGGAGCATGGTGAAGTTCGACACGCATGAGCAGCAGTCTTGTTACGAACGCGTTCGGGGATATCTCCGCGAGATTTTTGTCGACCGGACCTGGGCTTCTCCAGACTCTCCCTACTTCGTCTTGCGAGAAGGATCGGCCGTCGCCACCGTCGCTGTTTCATCCTGGCGTGATGGCACCGTGGGAAGTGGTCGTCACCGAGATCCGCCCGACGCCGGAACTCTATGAGTACCTACTGCGGCTGAATGCCGACGAGGAGTTCGGCGCCTTCGCGCTGCATTCCGACAACGACATCATCTTCAGCCACACGATCATTGGGGACACCCTGGATCCGGGTGAGCTTCGCGCCACTGTCGAGGCGATCGCCAAAGGAGCTGACGACTACGACGACCAGATTGTCGAGCGCTTCGGAGGGCTCCGTGCCCAGAGCCCAGCGGGCGCAACCGGATAGGCGTGGATACCAGGCGATTGTCGGTCGATTCCTGGCGTTTCGGGCACTCCTGGCGACAAGTGCCTGTAGCAAGGCCTGGGAGGCCTCGCCTTCGGAGCCTGATGGCCGTATGCGAACCCGCAAACCTGCGGGCGTCAACATATGCACCGTTTTATGAGACGATCTTGCGAGCCATATGTCCAACTCCGACAAACTCGTCCACGTGGGAATCAACGTCGCCTCGGGTACGACGTACATCGGTGTCATGCGTGGAACGGAGCCCCTGGTCGACGACGGAGCGGACCGGATCCGACCGAACGCCCAGCTCGACCACGCTGCTCGCTTCGAGGATTTTCGTGCTCGACTAGGGCAGGAGCTGCGCCGCCTTCAACCGCGAGTAGTTGGCATCGCGCGGACTCGTAAGTACGGCAACTGGACCATGGCCAATGCCAGCACCCGGTTTGGGCTCGAGGCGGTGGCGATGATCGCGGCTGAGCAGGAGGGCCTCGAGTGCCGGCTCATAACTCAGGAGGAGGCTGCTAAATCGGTCGAGGTCCCGATCCCGCGCCTCTCGGAGGCTCTTCCCAAACGGCTCGGCATGGAGCAGACGCCTCACTGGAACGACCGGGCAGTCGCCTTTCTGGTCGCCGCGCATCTCGCGCTCGGGAGTAGCTGATGGGGGCCGAGCGGAAGTTCCTCACCACTCTCACCCTGCCCTACGAGTCGATTCGAACCCTGCATGAGGGATCTTCAGAGGTACGGCTCTATCGCAACGAACTGATCGGTCAGCACCAGATCGGGAAGCGGTACTCAAAGCTTGGTCTCGAGTCGACGGTCGCCGTCAACGAGGGAAAGCTGCTGAAGCAGATCCGTCACTCGCACGTGGTCCCGGTAGAGGACGTTGTGACGCCATCGGGGTACGACCCGATTTTGTCCACCGTCGAGCTGATCATGCCTTTCTACGAGCGTGGCAGTCTCACCGACGCTTTCGAGCGTGGTGAGCGTTTTACCGTAGGAACAGCCATATCGTTGATGTGCGGCGCCCTCCTGGGCTTGGCGGAGATCCACGATTGCTTCGGGGTGATTCATCGCGACATGAAGTCCCCCAACCTCTTCCTTAGCGACGAGGGGCGTCTGCTTGTCGGCGATCTGGGCGCCGCGATATTGATGGACGAGGAAGGAGGTGGAGAGGCACTTCCCTTCGTGCAGCTCTACTCGGCGCCCGAGTCCCTAATCACCCGCCGGTGCGATCGTCGCTCTGATCTCTTCCAGATGGGGCTCATCCTGCATGAGCTGACCTCTGGTCCATTCCCCTATGCCGACCCAACCTACGAAATCGAGGCGATGGCCGAGCGCCTTTCCCAGGGTCGCCGTGCGGTGCGGCCGGTCCATCTTCGTGCTGAGCCTTGGGTGCCGTCGCGCCTGCGGCGAGTGATCAACAAGGCGATCCAGTGCGATCCCGCTCGGCGGTTTACTTCCGCCAAAACCATGTCGGATGCACTGGCGAACGTCCCGTACATCGACTGGGTCGAGGTTTCCTCCGAGCCCGACCGTCGGCGCTGGGAGGGGGCGACCGTTCACCGTCCAGATCGGCGGTTCTCCGTCGAGGCGACGCAACGGAAAAATGCTTGGTCGCTAGTCGGACGGCAGCAAGTCACAACGTGGAGGCGGATATCTGAGCGACCCGACGCCATCGTCAGCTCTCTATCCGACCCTCAGGCGGCGAGCTTTTTCGAGAGCATGCTTGCCATCGCTACCAAGCGTTGAGCAGCATCGATCAGCGCACCCAACTCGTCTTCGCCTAACTGTTCACGAATAGCACCGGTGCGTTCAACCCAGTCTCCGACTGGTCGGTATCCAGCGGCCCAACCTTCCCCCTCTGGGCTCAACAGCCCAGCGGTTGAAGCATCCCGGGCCCAGCGCGCTACGCCCTGAACCCGTCCATTCGCGGAAGGTTCTGGCGCGAGCCACTTTGTCGCCGCCTGAGCGAGGCGACCTCCTCGCGGATTACCCGCGAGGGCCTCGACTGCCCCCTCCAGCGGCCACGGCTCCGCAGGGATTCTTGGCAGCTTCGACTCGGCGAGGAGGAGGCCGAGGAAAGTCGTGCGCGTCAGCAAGAGGTCAGACATAAATGTAGGGTTAGACACTACATTTGGTTCCCGACGCTAAACCAGAACGGAAGGGCTCCGCCGCCGGCGGTCCGAAGCCCACGTCGCATCGGGATTGGCTCTTTGGGTACGCGCCTCGCCGCCAGTTGCTGACGAGCCTGTTTGGTCCCAAGAGTGTTCGTGCAGAAGTCCCGGCGAGGGGCCTCAGCGCTGCACAGCTCGCGAGCCTCGCGGGCTACGGCCGGAGCGCTGCGCCCCCGGACATAGAATCGCTTGAAGCTCTCGGGCTATTGCGTCGCGTACGGGTTGGGAAACGCGATCGCTTCTTTCCGCTTGAGGATGGGCCATTGGCCCGATCGCTATGCACGTTCCTCGGAAGCGTCGAGCGCCTGAAGGATCACAGTGCTTAACGTGATTTCCGGAAGCGATCCTCATCTGGCCTCCTAGTCGGCCTCCAAGAGGTCGAGGGAGAGGGAACGAGGGTGGCGGGGAAGGGTCCCGCGACCGCCCTGATCCGCGTCGACCCCTGCTCATCGATGCGAGGTCCGCGGCTGCCCGTCGTCCCTGATGGCCTGCAGCCGGGGCGCGCGTCCGGTGCGGATCGTTAACTACCTGTATGCCTTTCGAGGAGACCGTTGATCGCGAGTCCGAAAGGGCGGAGATCGATGTCTACTTAGGCAACCGACCCAGCCCGGTTGTCGACCGGGTCTTCAGCGATCAGCCCGGCCGGGTCCCGACAGGTCCGGCGCGTGGATGGCGCGCTCGTCAGCGGAAAGCCGAATCATGCGACCGTTGTGAAGGTGATCTCTGGGTCGAGGCGCCGGACGGCTCGCAGGTGCCATGCGATTGCCGACGCCGTCGCGCGGAGGGCCGGGCACGGAACCGTCTCCGCGCGGGTGACTGGTGGCGGGGGAGTTCGCTCAGTTTCGCGGCGCCACCGTTGGCCCAGGTGCCTTCCGGGGTAGCCGCTGACATCGAGCGGCTCTGTGGCGCAGTCCTCGCAGGCGAAGGAGGTCACAGCCTTTGGCTCGTCGGCGACGAAGGGCAGAGCAAGTCGGCGCTCTGTGCCTACCTGGGACAGAGGCTCTTCCCTGCCGGCAAGGTCGCCGTCGAGCATCTCGGGGATCTGCTCGCCCACCTGCGTTGGCTCGGTGCGGTGAGGGGCGAAGGCGCGGTCGAAGAGAAACTCGCAAAACTCGCGCACGTTCCACTACTGGTGATCGATGACCTCGACCGGCCCGTTCGCAGCTTTCCGGTCACGACCGCCCTGGCGATGCGCGAAAGCGCGAGCAGCCGGGATCTTCTCCGCCTCTATGAGCTGCTCGATGAGCGGGTCTCCTCCGCGCTGCCCTTCGTCGTCACGAGTCGCGTCGAGCCCGGCCGATGTGCCGAAAACGTGACCTCGATCAACCGCGTCGACCTGGTCCGGGCCTTGGTCGCGACCGCTTCGGGCACCGCCGATCCGATCGAGGATTTCCCCAGCTACACCCTCGATCTGATCTCAAAGGCCGTGGATCAGCTTCAGGAGGCCTGCCGCCTCGTCCAGCTGTCCTCGGAGCGCAGGCTCGACCAGGCCGCCTGAACGCGCCGCTGTCTCGCGTGCAACATCGGCCTTTCGGCCTCGGTCTCGGCTTCTTCCCGCACCAGCCGCTCGCCGCGTTCACGTTCGGTAACCGTTTCACGCCGGGCGCGCTCGGCCAGCGCGTCTGAGTCTCTCTGCTCGAGCCGGACCAGTTCCTCGCTGAGCGACGGTTGCAAGTTTGCTTCGCCCACAACCTCTTCGATTTCCCTGCGCTCCTCGTCCGGGCTTCGACGCGGCTTCTCGGCATCGTCCATCTTTCGAGGATGATCTCCTGAGTGGACGGAACCCTTTGGGGGTGACCTCCGTTACTGCGACCGCGACGCAGTGACCTGGTGGCGGCAGGTCGCGATGTCGCGAAGGACGGGGGAGGGGTTGACGTAATTCCCCGACTATCGGGCGTCGACGCAAGGTCGACCTTGAGTGAATCGCGACTAGCGACGGATCGAGAGACCCAGCTCGTTCGCCGCGTCGACCAGTGCCGAGTCGAAACTGGCGACCGTACCGCCGTGCTCTTGGGCCGCCAGCAGTACGCAACAGTCGGGCAGCTTGCAGCCCGTCCCGGCGCGGAGACGCGCGAGTTCGGCTGATACCCCGTCGGCTAGAGGCAACTCCGTGACGCCGAGTCCATCGAGGGCCGCGATCACGTCGTCTAGGCGGCCTCGTCGGGCGGGGGCCACGAGCGTCTCGGCCAAGGTGATCGTGCTGGCGCCCAAGGGCTCGGCGCCGGTTTCCGCGAGCAGGCGACTCGCTCGCTCGTGATGGGTGTCGCGCTCGTCGAGGTGGGCGATCAGGACGCTGGCATCGAGGACGATCACTCGGGCCAGTCTTCGCGCAGCCGCTCCAGTTCGCCGGGCTCGTAGACACCGCTGAGAGCTCCCGCGGTTTCTTCCACTGCGCGGGCTCGATCGGTTGCCTTTTCCTCGATCGCGTCACGACCCGCCGCCGCCAGTTTCAGCAGCAACTCCTTGCGATCGTTGATCTCTGGCCAGCGTCGCTGGGCCTGATCGAGTTGATCGCTGAGGTCCCCGGTGTCGGTGACCGTATAGCGAGGTTTCGTGGTCGGCATGGATCGAGTGTAGCACCGGGTCCATGAGGTGCCGCACCGTTGAGTCCGTAGCGCCGCGCCGCGCTATGAGTCAAGTCGGAATCGGCCCGGATTCCCCACCTATCGCCGCATATCCGCGGGATTTTGGGCACTACTGCCCAAAATTGGTGTGAACCGGGGGGATGGTTTAAACGGGCGTGACGAAGGCGAATGTGCCCGTTTGCAGGAGGTTCGAGGCGATGGAGTTAGTCGGCTGGTTCTCGAAACCCGAGTTCCTGGCCAGGATCGAGAGCTTGCTTAAGACGCTGGACGACCTTTAGCATCCGGGCCCGCCTCGTCGGGCGGGCCTTCTTCGTCCTGGCCGACAATGAAGCTGGCCCGCTTGTGCAGCTCATCGAAGGTCAGAATCTCGACCCCGTGCAGCCCCTCCCGGAACCGCTGGAACGTCTGGTATTTGCTCCGGGGCTCCTTGAGCTGGTCGAGACTGCCAACGACCAAAATCCCTTTCGGCTCGACGGTATGGACCCCCGCAGCGTCGAAACGATCCCGGTTCTCGTCGGTTCGTGAGCCGTCTTTCTCCCAGGTATCGCAATTCGCTTGAAGCTGGGCCAGTCCGTCAAGCATTTCCTTGCCAAGGCTCCAAGCACCGCTTCGGATTTCCCCACTCCCTTGAACAAGGGCGGTGGCGGGGGTCTTGATCTCAACTAACCGAGTGAAGCTGAGGTCCCCTTGGGTTGCTCCAAGATAGTCGCCGCGCTGGCCGCCTCGACCGTCGGCTCGGGTGCCGCCGTAATTCGGTTGCGCCTGCGCGATGTTGAGGATTTGGTAGTTCAGCCCGTAGCCGAAAATCCATTTGTTCTCGTTGAGGAACTTCTGCCACCAGCCCTCATCATCGGCGTGATCCGTCAGCCCCCTGCCGAACTCCTCCAGCTTGCCTTTGCGGTCAAGCATCTGATTGATCTCGTTCTGCGAGAAGGAAACTTCACCGGCCAGCGCTTTGACGATGGCTGCCTTGGTCGCTGGGTCCCTGTCGCGGGCCTCCTCGATCAGCGCGGCGTCGTTGGCTTTAACGAGCGAAAATGACTCCCCCGGCACCTCCACGTTCTTGCAGGTGCCAATCCAGTTGATGAGCTTCCAGAAGTTCTCGTGATAGTCGGAGACGTCCACGCGACCTTTGATCCCTGAGCCGGTCGAGGCGCCCTCCTTTGCGATTTCGTCGTCCGGCGTGCGTCGCGAAAAGATCAGGCGGGGGGTAAAGCGATCACCCTTCTGGATCAACGTCACTTCGCAGAAGACCTTGATCTTCCGTTGAGCCGATTCCCCAAGAAGGAAGCGCTTTATGAGTGAGCGTCGCCGCTTGTCATAGAAGTAATGGAATCCCTCGCTCCCAGTCGGGTTCACCACTAGATCCTCGAATCGGTCCGTGCCGATCTCGAAGTCCGTCCTTGGTGCTGATGCCATAACCACTAGGTCGATTCTACGCTCGATGCTCTGGGCTCCAAAGCCCTTTGTCATGGTTTCGCGGAGGGAAACGGAGTCTGCTCCCCCCTCCCCGCCCAGCACGGTAAGTCGCTCATTGCCCACGCTTGGGGAGCTTTCTTAAGGTCGATCCTGCCCATGATCGACCTGAACCAACATCAATTCGACAGGGACCGCCTCCGCGAGCGGATCGGCCTACTCGAGGAGGATCGCGGGGGCCTCATGGCGGCGATTCGCCATATGCGCCAAGGGCAGCTTGACGACCACTTTCTCAACGACGTGCTGCGTGCGGAGTTAGCGCGCAGTCCCGACTATGGCGTCCTGCTTGAAAGCATTGAGGCCGCGCTTCGCTGCCTGCGCCGTCGCATCGATCAATGACGTGGGCCGAATACAAAGCGCTCTGGCAGGAGATTGACCGCCGCGTTGGAGCCGGCGAATACACCCCCGAGGAGGCAGTCGAAGCTGCCCGGCAGCACCGCTTGATCGCGGACTCAACCAATCCCAACCTGCCGCATGAAGTCCGCGACGTGATGGCGTTCGCCCCGGACAGCTACCTAGCGTTCCGGCCGTGGCTCCTGGTCGTGTTCGCGGATCAAAGGACGCCGCTCGTATATCGCCCGGCTACCGAGCCGCTGCTTCGCCGAGACCGTAATTAGCTAAGTCGATTAAGAAGACCAGGCTAGGTTGACTTGGTGGTGAACGCAGCGCTACAAGGGGGAATAGGGCTGTTGACGACGAACGGAGAAGCAGGATGGCGGATGGAAGCGCAATCGAGTGGACGGAGGCCACCTGGAACCCCGTAACGGGGTGCGATCAGGTCTCGCCTGGCTGCGCTCATTGCTATGCCAAGACCTTCGCCGAACGATGGCGTGGCATTCCCGGGCACCCCTACGAGCAGGGGTTTGCCTTGAGAATTTGGCCGGAGCGGCTTGACCAGCCTCTTCGCTGGCGCCGTCCGCGAACGATCTTCGTCAACTCGATGAGCGATCTCTTCCATGAGGACATTCCCGACAGCTTCATAAGCGAGGTCTTCGCCGTGATGGAGAAGGCGGACTGGCATGTCTTCCAGGTTCTGACCAAGCGCCATGAGCGGCTTCTTGAGTTGAGCGATTCCCTGCCTTGGCCTCCGAACGTCTGGATGGGAGTCTCGATAGAGAACAGACGCTTCGTGCATAGGGCCGACTTCCTGCGCGATGTACCGGCGAATGTCCGGTTCATATCGGCCGAGCCGCTTCTTGGACCGCTAGACGGTTTGAGCCTTGAGGGAATCGACTGGCTGATCGCCGGTGGGGAGTCCGGCCCGTATCACCGGCCGGTCAGCGGGACTTGGATCACCGACCTTCGGGATCAATGCGACGCGGAAAACGTCGCCTTCTTCTTCAAGCAATGGGGCGGTCGCACTCCCAAGGCTGGTGGCCGGGAGTTGGATGGCCGCACTTACGATGCGATGCCCGCCCGGCTCGCTTTGGCTGGGGCTTAGTCGAAGAAGCGAAGCTTGGTTCCCGCAGGGAAGCCTCTGCGGCCCGAGTTATCCACGTCGATGAGTTCGTCCTTCCGGGCCGGTAGCAGGGTCCGGTTTTTCAGATGCCCGTCATGGAGGAATGACGTATCGAGAAGCGTGGTCTTTTCTGCTTCCTCGATCGTGAACCAATCGGTTCCGAAGTGCTCGCGGAGATGGTCAAGAAGCGGACCGGTATCCGCGGTCTGGGGGTCAGAGGTGAAGAGGACCTCTTGCCCGTCTTTCTTCCGCGCCGCGATGTATCTGACTCCCGTTGAAGGATCGACCGACCACATCGCGCGCTTCATCAGACCAAGGCCCTTCTCGTGTTCAGAGGCGAAGACGAGACGGTATTCGCGTCCTCTGTCGGTCCTTATCTCGAACGAGCGAACGTGGTCGACACGGTCACCCTCGCGGAGTTGATCTTCAAAGAGCGAAAGCAGGAAAGCACGCCTCTCGTCTCCCTCAAGATCAATGGCCTCCTTCCATCGGTCGGTCCCAAACAGAGAGTTCATAGCGTCGTCCTGCTTCTCTCGGCCTACGAAGCGCACTATGTCCACCATCGGCAAGAAGAACAACGCCTCGCAACGCGGGAAGTCGAGGAACTTTCCCGCCAGGGACATGGGCGTAAACGAATAGCCGAATGGATCAACGAAGGCGAACGTCGGGATCAGTGATGAATCTTCTTCGTGGATCTCATCGACGATCTCCCCAAACTTGTCTTCAAACGTTCCTTCCTCGACGTGGCAAGTCACGTTGTCCGGTGTCTCGATGGCATCCAACTCCTCTTTCAGGTGTTCGACCCGCGCCTTGTCCGACTCGATGAAGAGGTAAATGAACTCGACCGAAGTGAGATTTTCGAAATCGGAATGCTCAAGCAGAGCCTTCAACATGATCAGCGGAGAGCCGTCCTCACCCGTCTCGTAGCGACCGGGTCCTGCAAAGCCATCGACTAGGAGAAGTCGGGGGTTCTCCGTGCGGGACCTACTTTTTGCGGTACGGCCCATGACGGGTATCCACGCATCTAGATAGGCGCGCAGAATCCGATGCTTTGCCCGCGTGTGGTCGTCGAGAGGCCAGAGGGTCTTAGCCATAGGCGGGAAAGATACGTCCTCAAATACTCAGGCGATCCCCGGTGGAAGCTCGCTGACTTTTCGTCAACGTATCCCTGACCCCGCAATTCAGAAAATCGCTAATTGCAACTGCGTCCAGGCTCGCTCTACGGTGGCCGCGATCCAGACAATTCAATGCCCCGGGCGGCGGTGGAACGCCCCCGGGGCTGGCACAGGAAAGGAGTCTTTCCCATGCATGACCAGCCTAGTGGCGTCGGCGATCCGGCCGCCATGACCACCGACGACGAAGACACCCGAGAAGAACAGCGGGTCCTTCGAGAAGTCCTGAATTACCACCCCGGCATGTTCACGCTGGAGGAGCTGATCCGCGAGCTGGCGGCCTGCCCTAGCCGATTCGGCCACCGGGACGCGATCGAGCGGGCAGTCCGCGAACTGACCGTCGGGGGCCTCGTTCACCGGAGGGAGGATCTTGTCTTCCCGACGAGGACCGCCGTTCACTTCTACTCCCTCGGAGAAATCTGATGGACGGCAGATTCAGAAACGAGGAGACCGCCAGGCGGCTAGGCCGCAACGTGTTCACGGCCCGCCGTCGCGCCGGGTTCTCGCAGGAAGAACTCGGCGCACTCGCCTCCGTCCACCGGACCCACGTCGGCTTCATCGAGATTGGACAGCGTCTCCCGCGAGCGGACACGCTGATCAAACTCGCCTCGGCGCTGGCGGTAGGAGTCGAGGAGTTGGTGGCGGGGATCGAGTGGATCGTTCCTGCCCCCTCGCGGCTGGGCAGTTTCGCCATCCAGAGAGGAGGAGCCGATGCGCGGTAGGAAGAAACCAACGGGCCCGGAGGACGCGCTGCACTTTCTCCTCCAGCATCCGTTGCGGAAACGGCTGCTGCGGCTCTACGTCGAGGCGAAGGAAATGCGCAGCCCCAAGGAACTGGCGGTGCCGGTGAACCAGCACCTCTCCAACGTCGGGTACCACGTTCGCGTCCTCGCCGAGCATGGCGCGGTCGAGATGGTCGCCGAAGAGCAGCGACGAGGGGCGGTCGAGCATTTCTACGAGGCGACGTCCCTTGTTGACCAGGTGCCTTGGGGGCGTGCCGCTCTCGGGCTAGGAGGACTCTGATGGAGAGTAAAGCGGTGTCCCTTCGGCTTCCGGATGGCATGACGGACGAACTGAAGGCCATCGCCCGGGCAAATGATTTACCAATGTCGGAGTTGATGCGGGAAGCGCTGGAGGAGTTCATCGTCTCCCGCCGCTCTGACAAAGAATTCAAGGAACGGCTCGCGAAACGCCTAGAGGAAGATCGCGAGTTTGTTGAAAAGTTCGGGAGGTAGCTGTCTCACCATCGGAACGCCATCACCCCCACGGCGGACGGGCAACGGCTGAATTGCTCGTAGGCGCCGTGGGGGTCGATGATCGTCCGCGTCCGTTCGCGATCAGCGCGTTCCAGGTCGGCGGCGACTTGGCGGAAGGCACCCGGTTCGCGGTTCCGCGCCGCTTCCCAAAGCCGCTGCCTCATCTGCGCCATCACGTCCCGAAGCGATGCGAGCTCGGCGGTGCGGACCGTGTGATCGCAGGGCGAGACGTAGGGCACTTCGTGCCAGGCTTCGTACTCGCTGGTCATGCGCGCTTCCAACGCGATCCGCTGTCGCACCAGGCCAGGCGGCGGCGGCTTGTGCTGTTCGGTCGGTTCGACAACCGGCGGCGCGATCACGCTCTGTTCCGTTGCTGGAGGAGAGGAAGGCGACGGGTCCGCGGTCTGCGGCGGGTCGTTGCCGGTGGCGTTCTGCAGCCACGATGAGAGCAGCACCGCGACCACCACCATGCCGATCGCCATCCCCCACTCGGCTCGCATCGCGGCGAAGCCAGCGCCCAGGATCAGGGCGACGACGAACCCGTACAGGACGATGGTCGTCAGGAAGGCGATGGCGACGATCACCCACCCGAGCGCGGCCCATATCCCAGCCACGATCCCGAACACGGTCAACGCCGTGAGAACGCCGCCGGCACCTTCGTCGACGCGACGGCGCAGGCCGATCACCGCCGTCACCGTCAGCCCCGCCAGCCCGAAGAAGGCGAAGACGGCAGCCGGTGCGCTGAACACCTCGAGGAGCAAGCCGACCTGCTCTGCGCCAATCGCCACGTGCCCCGAAAGCTCCCGGCCGGTCGGCAGGGCCGAGGCGGCGAGTCCGGCCAGCAGCAGCAGGATCGACCCTCCGGCGGCGTAGAGCAGCGCGACCCGGAACCCGGGCGGCACCGGGTACGGCCGCAACCGCGAGAGGAAGTCGCCAAAGGCGGATTCGTCGTCGTGTTCAGCGGGAAGGTTGCTCATCCCAGCCCCCCAAGAACACCCAGCCGATGAGGCCGGTCTCTGGCTCCCGCGTCCCGCCCAAGATGACGGGATCAAGCGCAGCGACGGTCTCCCCAAGGCGGGCCACCCCTCCGGCGGCAGCCTGGCCCAGACCGCCCCCGATCCCCGCCGCCGCCTGGACGAGCCCGAGCCCAAATGCCACGGCTGACGACTGCGCCGCCAGGACTCGGTTCACGGTTGCCGCCTCCCCCGGCAGATAGGCGGGCGGAACCGGATCGCCAGGTTGCCAGCGGCCGGGGAGCTGATGCCCGACCAGGATCACGTCCGGCCTCATTCCGGCTTCGTGCAACCTCCTCAGCCGCTCGATTTCGGCCTCGGGGGCGTGGAGCGCGCCCCGCGCCGCCGCCACCGGGTCGCGGTCATGGCGCGCCGCGATCCACGTTCCGCCCTGGGGCGGGTGCATGATCGAGACTGGCGGCGGCGGCTCGGTGATGGCTACCAGGGACAGGTCCTCGCCGACGCTGCGGGCCGGGGCGAGGATCTGCCGCTCTAGCTGGTGCTCAAGCGCAGGGGTGGGCCGTAGTTCCGGCTGCTGCCAGGGAGTAAGGGTTTCCATGGACAACTCCTTTCGGGGTTGCCGAACCCCTTCTCCCAGAGCGGAAACCTATACACAAAGACGGACAACTTTGATATTTTTCGCAGTCGCGTCCGTATTTCGGTTTCGCCCTTGGTGGAGCAGGAATCCGGCGGATATGTGGTTTACGAGGCCCTGGCAACCATTTCCAGTGAGATGCCGGGGCTTCGTCCTTTCTAAACGCGAAAGGTTACGAATCCTAGCGCTCTGCGCTCCGAATTGCCACCTTTCCAGCGTCTATTGACGGCACGGCGAAACCGGCGGATGCTGGACTACCGGACTTTCACACCTTCGACGCGAGCGTTTCACCGTACTGGTTGCCACAGGCATCCAGTGCAGACGCGGCTACTTCGCTAGAGGGATAGTCCGCGTCCTCAGTGATCCTCTTTCACCCGTCCTATTTCCAGCGGCCTAGTGCCGAGGGCCGAGTGAAAGATCGAGCGTCGAGTCGGCGGCCTGCGGAGTGCCCGGGTCGGTAACTGACAACTCCACCGTCTCGGCCTCCGCTCGCTGCCCGAACTTAATGTCCGGTACCGCTCCGTGAAACCAGGCAATACCACCGCCACGTTTCTCGGAGCTTTTTCGTGCGTGGTGCGTCAGGACCGTAGTAGGCGCTCGGTTCGCGCCATGAGGTCGGACGGGCTGGTGTCGAGCGCGTCGGCGATTTTCCAGATCGTCGTCAACGTCGGCACCTTCTCGGCCCTCTCCAATTTGCCGAAGTAGCTGCGGTCGATCCCGCAAGCCATCGCCGCCGCTTCCTGGCTTAGGCCGCGCTTTTCGCGGAGTGCCTTGAGCGCTGTGCCGAAGGCTTGGGGGCGCGAGAGAGCCATCGCGGCGAGCCTCGCTGGTTGCTGCCTTTGTTACCACGGACTAAAGTACCCCGGCCTATAGAACTCAAGACGTACCGGGAGGCGACGAGATGGCAAGACAACGACACGCACAGATCACCCGAGCGGGATTCGCGGCGGTGGCCGCAGTCTTCGCCTTCGTGCTGCTGCCGGCGGCTGCCGCCGCCGCGCCGATCAGCGCGAAGGGTCAGCGTCACCCTCCACGCCAAACCCGACTCGCAGACCTATTGCGAATACTGCATCCACGTCTTCGGCCGGGTCAGTTCCCCCAAGGCGGTCTGCCGATCCAAACGGGACCTCGAAGAAGCTGTGGGGTACAAGGCCGGGAGCGCGAACGCGGGCAAGACGTTTCGGGGTGACTTCACCACGACTGACGGGCAAGGGCGCTTTGACGTTGTCCTCAGCTCTGGTGAACCGCTGGCGTGGTTTGAAGTGATCGCGCCGAAGAAGCGATTCGGCGGCGTGGTCTGCCAGGCCGCCCGGGCGAAAGTCACCCTGTAGCTACAGGTAGGTAATCGGCGGCGCGACCTCGGGCTCCTCGAAGTCGCCGAGATATTCGGTGCCCGCAGGCTGGAAGGCAGAGGGCGGCTTGCCGTAGAAGCGCTTGCAGGCTGCCACCAGGCCGGAGTGCCCGCTATACCCGACCGCCCTCGCGGTGGCCTTCACCGTCAGCCCGTTCCGCTCTCGGCTGAGAAGCCTTCGCGCCGTTTCCATGCGGACCCGAAGCAGGAGGGCTTGAAAGCCAGTATCCGCGGCCTCCCTGAGCGCCCGCTGCAACTGCCGGGGCGACGTGCCGACCTCCGCTGCCACGTCGTCGAGGCTTAGGTCGCACTCGGAGTAGTGGGAGCGGATCACCCGCTCGGCTTGGTCGGCGATGGCCTTCCGTCGCCGCTCGGTACTCCGTCTCGCCATCCCCCGATTCTCCCCGTTCTGTGCCTGAACGTGGCGGATTTATAGACGCTTGCTTGCTGGCGCTGCTGACGTTGGAGGCATGAACACGCACAGATTTCCGCAATCCGGCTGCTGCTTGCTGGACTCGTTCGAAAAATCGAGCGACGCTGGTTACGCATTCGAAAAATCGAACGATGAGTAAGCAGCAGCAGCACCGATCCCGCACCCCCTCACCTACCGCCGACGCACCGGTCGTGATGCGGGCCGAGCATCGCGACGAACCCGATTGGGACAAGCTCGTAGCGGTCGTGATCGCGATGGCCCTGGCTGAGGCCGAAGAAGAACGCGAGAGGGAGAGCCGTGCTTGAGGTCGTGATCGCCCTGGTCGTGGTCGGCATCATCGCGGCCGCGCTCCTCCCGACCGCCGCACGCGAGGTCGTCACGGTTCGGCTGACCTTCCCCCGGACGGTGACGGCGGATCACGCGCTCACCGCCGCCCGGTCGCTGGCGGGCTTGCGTCCGCCGTGGTGGCAGCTTGATCCGGCTTCGTCCGTGACCCTGGAATTGCGGGCGACCGCCGAAGGTGTCCAGCACGTCTTGACTGTCCCGGCCGGTCGCGCCGAGTACGTCACCGGCTCGCTCCGGGCGGCGATCCCCGGACTCCGGGTTGACGACGAACCGGCGTCACCAGCGGGCAGCCTGACTCTCGCCCGCGAGCTACAGGCAACGCGGGATGGCGAGCTCCGCACTGACACCACCGCGAGCAGCAACGCGGGGATCTTGGCGAACCTCCAACCGCTCGACGCTGACGAGCGCGCCCTTATCCAGTACGTCATCGCGCCGACGTCGACTAATCCGCTCACCAGGACGGCAGGCCGGTGGATCGCGTCCTGGCGTGGAGTCGAACCCGAGCCCGAGCCGATCGAGCCCAGGTTTGCCGTCGCAATCCGGGCAGCCGTCGCGGCTCCCTCCGCTCCTCGCTCCCGCCAGTTGATCGCGCGGCTGCTCGGCTCCTTCCACGCCCTCAACGGTCCCGAGGCTCGCCTGGTGCGGCGGCTGCTGCCGAGCCCGGTAGTCGCGGGCCGGATCGAAAGCATGGCGCCCGGCCGCTCGATCCTCGGCGCCGACGAACTGGCGGCGGTCTGGGCGGTCCCGGTGGAGGCTCCCGAGCTTCCCGGCCTGACCCTCGCAAACAGCCGCGAGCTTCCGCCCGCCTCCAACGTGCCCCGGCGCGGCCTGGTCCTCGGCGACTCCACCGTGGCCAGACGATCCCGCCCTGTTGCCGTCACCCAGGCCGAGGCGCGCCGGGGGGTCTTGTGCGTTGCCCCGACCGGCGCGGGCAAGTCCACGGTCTGCGTCAACCTGGCGGCGCAGCTGATGGCGGCGAAGTCTCGCCCCGGCCTGATCGTGATCGACTCCAAGGGCGACACGGCCGCGGACCTGCTCGACCGCATCCCGGCCGAGCGCCGCCGCGACGTGATCGTCTTCGACCCGGCCGACTCAGAGCCGGTCGGCTTCAACCTGATTGGCGGCTCCGGCGAGTCTGACCTTGTGGTGGATCACGTTGTCTCTGAGCTTCGCCACCGCTACGGCGCGGCTGGACTCGGCCCGCGATCCGAGGACATTCTGCGGGCCTGCCTGACCACGCTCACCGCCAAGGGCGGCTACACGCTCTGCGAGGTCGAGCCGTTGCTGACGAACCCGGCCTTCCGCCAAAAGCTCGTCGGCGGTCTGGACGAACCGGTCTTGGAGGGCTTTTGGAGTTGGTACGGCTCATTGTCGCCCGCAGCACAGGCCGAGGCGGTCGCACCGTTGTCGAACAAGTTGCGGAGCTTCACGATGCGCCGCCGCGTCCGCGCCGTGATCGGGCAGGCCGATGGCCTCGACTTGGGCGCGGCCCTGGAAGACGGAAAGATCGTCGTTATCTCGCTCGCCAAGGGTCTGCTCGGCAAGGACGCCGCCGCCCTGATCGGCGCGGCGATGGTCTCGCGGCTCTGGACCGCGATCCAGGCCCGCGCCGCCCTCAAGTCAGCCGAGCGCCGCCCCGCCACGGTGCTCTGCGACGAGTTCCAAGACCTCGCCGCGCTCTCGCCGGTCTTCGCCGAAGCGGTCGCGCAGAGCCGGGGCTACAAGGTCGGCTGGGTGCTGGCGCATCAGCACCTCGGCCAGCTTGACCCCGACACCCGCCAGGCGGTCCTCGCCAACTGCCGCTCGCGGCTCGTCCTGCAAACGACCGCCACCGATGCCTTCACCTTCGCCCGCGAGTTCGCCCCCTATCTCAAAGCGGCCGACCTTCAAGGGCTCGGACCGTGGGAGGGCTACGCGGCGGTCTCCACCGGCTCGGCCGTCGCGCCACCGGCCAGCGTCCGAACCCGTCCGGCACCCGATCCGCTCGGCTCGGCCGAGAAGGTCCGCGCCGCTTCCCGACGGCGCTACGGCAAGAGCCCCGCTGCCGTTGACGCCGCGATCAAGAAGCGCACCAAAGACAGCCGCAGGAACGCTCCGGTCGGCGAGCGACGGAGGGCCGCATGATTCGGCTCGGCCTTCATTTCGCGTCTGCGAAGCACCGCCGCATCGCAAGCCCCGCTGCCAAGCGTGGGCGGGATCGCGCAACGACTATCCCACCCCAAACGAGGAGGAATCCGTGACGCGGCGCTATGCCACCAAGAAGCGGATCGCCCACCTCGAGCGGACCCTGACGCCCAGGGAGCGGGCCATCATCGACACGCTGGATCGGCTCAGGGTCGCCACCACCGAGCAGCTTCGCCGCATCCACTTCCAAGACCTGACGCCGAGGTCCGCAGCTCGCCAGGCTCCCTCGCTCCTAGCCTCGCTCGCCGCCCGCCAGGTCGTCGTCAAGCTGGAGCGCCAGGTCGGCGGCGTCCGCGCTGGCTCCCGGGCGGCGGTGTGGTCCCTGGACACGGCGGGCCAGCGGCTCGCGTCCTCCTGCGGCCCTGCCGGCGGCATCCATCGGCGGCGGCCCTGGACGCCCTCGCTCTCATTCCTCGCGCATCGGCTCGCCGTCTCTGAGGTCTTCGCGGGTCTCTGTGAACGCGAGCGGGCTGGGGCGGTGGAGATCCTCGACTTCGACGCCGAGCCGTTGTGCTGGCGGCGGTTCGTCAGCGCCCACGGCGGCACCGCCTATCTCAAGCCGGACAGCTTCGCTCGGCTCGGCATCGGCAAGGTCGAACGCGCCGCCTTCGTGGAGATTGACCGGGACACGGAGTCGCGTTCGACGCTGACCGTGAAGCTCCGCGCCTATCGCCAGTATTGGGAGACCGGCCGCGAGCAGGAGCGCCGGGGATATTTCCCCCGCGTCGTCTTCGCGGTCCCGACCGAGGAGCGCAAATCGGTCCTCGTCGATCTCTTCGCGGAGCAGCCCGAGGAGACCTGGCCGCTCTGGCAAGTGGTACTGGCAGACGAACTTACGGACGCGCTGATCGGGGACGGATCGTGAAGACGCTCCCCCGCAACAGGATCATCACGGGGAACGCTCGGCGGGTTCTGGCGGGCCTGCTGCCCGAGTCGGTGGACACCTGCATCACCAGCCCGCCCTATGTCGCGGCGCTCCGCGACTACGGCCGCGCCGGTCAACTCGGCCAGGAACCGACCGTGACCGAGTACGTCGAGAACCTGCGGGCGATCATGCGCCAGGTTCACCGGCTCCTCAAACCGACCGGCTCGCTGTGGCTGAACTTGGGCGATGCTCACTCCCGCAATCCCCGCCAGGGCGCACCAGCTAAAGGTCTGCTCCTCGCCCCGCAGCGGGTCGCGCTGGCGCTCGCCGAGGATGGCTGGATCGTCAGGTCAATAGTGATCTGGAAAAAGAGTAACCCCATGCCGCAGAGCGCGCGGGATCGCTTCAGTCCGACCTACGAAACGATCATCTTCGCGACGAAGCAGCCGCGCTACTTCTTCGACCTCGACGCGATCCGCGTACCGCACCGCTCGGTCAGCCGGATCGGCCAGGCTTCACCGGCCAGCCTCGGACGTCTCTACCAGGGACACAACGACGGGCTCGGCAAGCTCCGCGCAGCGGGCGAGGTCGGCAACCCCAACGGCAAGAACCCCGGCGACGTTTGGACGATGGCAACCGCCGTCGACCGGCTCGGCCATCAGGCCACCTTCCCCGAGCGCCTGATCGAGCGACCGATCCTCGCGGCCTGCCCGGAGCGGATCTGCGTGCAATGTGACCGCCCTTGGACCCGTCCGACGCGGATCATTCGCCGCCGCACCAATGAAGGCGTAATCCAGGTCAGAAAGACCGGGGAGCTTCGCCGCTGCGACTGCTTCGCGCCCGCTCGCCCTGGTGTCGTCCTCGATCCCTTTTTCGGTACCGGCACCGTCGGCCTGGTCGCCGCGCGCCATCGCCGTGACTGGCTCGGTATCGAACTGAGCCCCGCCTTTGCCCGTCTTGCCCGGCGGCGACTGCGGAGGGCGGGATGCGGACCTTGAAAAGCAGGCGGCGGTGGACGGCTCCACGGCGGACGGAAGGGAGTGCACGCCTTTCTGCCCGCCGCCATAGCCATCCACTACGTAAGGAGGTTTCTGGTGAGCGACAAGAGCAAGAACCAGGAAATCTACGAGCGCGTCGAAGCGGTCGTAAAGGAGCAAGGCGTCACCAAGAAAGACGCCCAGGTGATCGTCGGCAAAGAGTTCGACATGAAGCCGAGTTCAATACGCGGAGCGGAATACCAGGCCCGCAAGGAGCTTGGGATCACCCGGACCCGCGTTCAGGAGACGACCCCCGACGGAGCGGTGGATCAAGCCATCGCAACGTTGGAGAAAGCTCGCGATGCGATCGACGACGAGGTAGACGCGGCGAAAGAGCGGGCCGAGGAGGCCAGGGCCGAGCACGACGCATTGAAGGCCAGCGCTCCCGACCGCAAAGCCGACATCGAAGCCAAGATCGAGGCGCTCAAAGCGTAGTCATGCGGGCGACCTGGACACACACTAATCACGTTCAGGTCGCCCCGCTTCTCCCTGCTTGGCTTCTTGCAACCGCTTCAAATCAGCGAGAAAATTAGTTCGAAGAATCGAATGCCAAATGAGTAACAAGCACCCCAAATTTGCCGCCTACATCACCAAGCGCCGTAAGGAACTCGGTATCTCCATGTACACGGTTGCGAAGGAAACGGGGTTCAGTTCATCGACGGTGAAGTGGTGGGAAGACGGCGAGGGACTACCGAAGTTGGCGTCTCTGGAAAAGCTGGCCCGTGTCTTACAGACCAGCTACGAAAGTCTCGTCGTGGTTGCTGGATACGGACCCGCGACCGCCGACACCGAGCCGCTGCTCCGAGCGCGCTATCCCCACGTCTCCGACCGCAATCCGAAGCTGGCAGAAGCGAAGCGGCTACTGGACCAGCTCGACACTGTGGAAGCGCGGTCGAAGAAACGGAAGGGGAAAAAGTGAAAAGCCCGATTGCCGAATGCCGCTTGATCTGCCCGCACCGGGCGCTACAGCCGTGGGAGTCAAAGTCCATTGCGGAACGCCAAGCGCACCGACTGATTTCCCAGCTGCGGATCACCGAGCCGCCCTTTCCCGTCGAAGCCGTCGCCGCGCTGCCGCGAGTCGAAGTCCACTACGTCCCGGCCCGCCACCTCTCCGGCGCGATCCGCTGGAAACGCGGGAAGTGGCGCATCCTCATCAACAGCAATGACAGCCGAGGACGCCAGGTCTTCTCGCTCGCCCACGAACTCAAGCACTTGATCGACTACCCGATGCGGGAAGTGATCTACAAGGACTCGCGGTTCGGCACGGCAGAGCAAGCCGCCGAACGCGCAGCCGACTACTTCGCCGCCTGCCTGACGATGCCGCGCGCCTGGCTTAAGCGCTGTTTCTATGACGAAGGGTTCCGCGACCCCCAAGTCCTCGCCCGCCGCTTCCGTGTCAGCGCCCCGGCCATGCGCTACCGCTTCGACCAGCTCGGACTACTTGAGCCGGAGGCGGTGCGATGAATCCGACCGCAACGGAACAAGCCACGAAGCAGGCATTCGTATTGCTTCGCGTTTCCTCGGATGGGCAAACGCGGCGCGCCGGTTCTGAGGAGGGCTATTCGATCGAGGGCCAGCGCGAACGCTGCCGCCAGAAAGCCGAAAGCTTGGGCGCAGTCGTCGCCCAAGAATTCATCGCCCCGGCCGAGTCGGCCAGTCGCGGGTTCTACAAGACCCTTACGGAACTGATTGATGCCCTCAAGGTTCGCCGCGACATTGACTACGTGATCGTCTACAAGTTGGAGCGATTCGCACGGGACGAGCTGACTGACTTCGCCGCCTACGCAGAGATACGAAACTCCGGCGCGGAGCTGGTATCCGTTACCGAGCCGATTGACAGCACCCCGCAAGGGATGATGATGCACGGTTTCCTTGCTGTCATCAACGCGTACTACTCGCGCGACCTCGCGGTGAAAATCACGGACGGCCGAGTTACGAAGGCCAAACTCGGCGGTACCCCAGGGAGGGCTCCGCTGGGCTACCTCAACAAACGAACTTGGGACGGAGCAAACGACATTCGCTACGTGGAGGTAGACGAGAAGCGCGCTCCTCTCATTCAATGGGCGTTCGCGGCGTACTCGACCGGCGAGTGGCCGATCTCGGCACTTGAGAAAGAGCTTTACCGGCGCGGCCTCCGTTCTCGCCCTACTCGGAAACGGCCCGCTGGGAAGGTCTCGACGACGACCCTTTGGGAGACGTTGAGAAACCCCTATTACGTCGGTGTTGTCGAATTCAAGGGCGTGCAGTACGAGGGCACTCACCCGCGTTTCATCTCCCAGGAGCTATTCGACAAGGTTCAGCAGGTCCTCGACTCTCAGGAGAGGGCCGGTGATCGGACCCGGAAAAAGCATGGCCACTATCTCGTCGGCTCGGTCTACTGCGACCAATGCGGAAGGCGGCTCATGTTCACGCGCTGCACCGGCCGCAACGGCTCCAAGTTCGATTACCTCGTATGCCCTGGGCGGCACAAGAAGGACAAAGCCTGCGATCTGCCTTACCAACCTGTTGACCGCGTCGAGGACTTCGTTGTGGGGTACTACGAGAGCCAGGTTTCAGTCGATGCGGAGCGAGTAGCGGCGCTGATGCCGAATCTCATCGAGCAGTACAAGCGAGTCGCCCAATCGCGGCAGGTTGATGTTGAGGCCATTCAGAAGATCATTGACGCGATCCGGGCGAAGCAAAAGCAGCTGGTCGAGAGCCACCTTGCGAACCCCCGCGCCATCCCGCTTGATCTGCTTGAGGTCAAGCAGGCCGACCTAGCCGAGGAACTGAAAGCGGCCGACGCCCAGCTTGCGAGCGCAATGGGCGACGTTGAGACTGGTGAGCAGGGAATGCAGCGCGCCAGTCGGCTGCTTACCGCGCTCCCCTCTGCCTACCGCAACGCAAAGCCGCTGTTCCGTCGCCAGATCAACCAGGCGTACTTCCTCAAGGTTTTCATCGGTCGACAGGGGGTCACGGGGGCCGTGCTGACTCCCGAATACGAAGCCGTCACGCGAGACGGCTTGGCTGCGCGGCTTCGAGAACTGGCTAATACGCCTGATCCCGAACTGGCCGATACGGCTGATCCTGATTCTGGCCCTGTTTCGACCCGGGCGGAAATAGTGGAGCTAGGCGGATTCGAACCGCCGACCTCCTGGGTGCGATCCAGGCGCTCTGCCAGCTGAGCTATAGCCCCGAAATGCCCGATTTGCAGGTGAAACCTGGGTCGGATCGGGTGGGTCCGGAGGGGAAGTCTAGCTTGCGGTAGGGGGATATGCGGCGATGTGCCTCGGATATGCGGGCAGTCTCGAAACTCTAGGGAGGGGATCGCCGCGGCATCAGGGCCTGGGGCTCCCCTGACCGGATCAGCTCTCGCCACATCCCCGCCGCGTAGGCGGAGCGGTCGAGGGCGTGAAGGGCCGTGGTGCGGAGGAGGTCCTCCGGGGTCCTGCATCTCGACCAGGCTGGCAACGCGTCGATGGCTACCGCGACGGCGAGGGCGCGGCGCGCGCGGCGGCTGAACGGCGCGGCGGCGAGGGCGAGCGGCAACCACTCTCGGCACAGCGCGCGCGCGAGGCGGGCCGCCGCGTCGGCCTGGCCGCGCAGGCTGACCTGGGCCAAAGCCTCGCGGGAGGGACGATCCACTCCGCGTCGAGCCACGATCGCCGTCGACGCGGCGAGCGCGGGGATCAAGGCCCGCGGCCCGAGCAGGGCGGTGGCGACCCCGATCACCGCCGTGTGACGCCCCACCCTGAGCGGTGCGGCCGACGCGCCGTGACGCCGCACCAGGCCCGGCGCCGAACTGCCGTAGCCGGCCCGCTGGCGGGCGAACGCGACCACGGTGGCGCGGGGTCGATGTGAGACCTCGCGGCTCGGCTCGTAGCGGACCCGCCGCCCGGTCGCGAGGAGGCGCCAGACGAGATCCACATCCTCGCCGAAGCGCATCGACTCGTCGAACCCGCCCACCTCGACCAGATGGTCGCGCCGGCCGAGCAGGGCCGCAGCGGGTAGGTAGGCGACCCGGCGCTCGGGTCCGACCAGGCTCGCGTGGGGGCCGAGGTCGAGGGGCGACCCCGCCTGCTCGTAGCGGGCGAGCGGTGAGTCGCCCGGCGCGCTGCGGACGCGCGGCCCGACCAGCGTCAGGTCCCGGTCGCGGGCGAAGAGGCGCGCCAGGCCGCGGCGCCAGCCCGGCTCAACCTCGCAGTCGGCATCGAGGAAGACCACCAGCTCCGTCGTCGCGGCGGCAAGCCCGGCGTTGCGCGCGGCGGCGGGCCCGCGGGGCAGGTCGTGGCGGAGGACCCGTGCCCCGGCCCGCTCGGCGACCGCCCCCGAGCCGTCGCGGGAACCGTCGTCGACGACGATGACCGGGCCTTCGGCGGCCAGCGTGGCGACCAGGGCGAGAAGCCGGTCGCCGCCGTCCAGGACCGGGACGATCGCCGTCACCTCGGGATCGTCGCTGCCGTCCCCCGGCAGCGGGTGGAGGATTCCGTGGCGCTCGAGCCGGTGGGCCAGGGCCATCGCGGCGGTGTCGGGATCCCTGTCTCCGGCGAGGATCGCGTCGAGCGCCCGCCCGCCCGCCTCGCTCAGCCGCAGCAGGCGCGGCGGCGTCCCGCCGACCAGGAGGCGGCCACCGGAGCGGCGGCGAACCGCCGCGTCGAGCGCGAACCGCGGACCCTCGCTCATCGATCCGCGGCGCCGGCGAAACCCGAGGCGAGGGCGACGAAGGCGGCGTCGAGCAGCCCGATCAGATCCTCGTCCTCGCTCGCCACCCAGCGTTCGAAGGAGGCCATCGCCGAGCCGAGCGCCGCGTAGCCGATCACCCGCGGGGTCAGGTCGTCGGGCGCCTCGCCGCGCCTCGCCGCCGCCCACTCGGCGACCACCGCACGCCACTCGGCGTAACGCAGTGCCGAGTGCGCCTGCAGCGCCGCGGTTCCGGTGATCAGGGTCATCCGCGTCCGCAAGCCGTCCTCCTGGTCGGGCGGGTAGCGGTTCGACTCGACGACGCCATGGCGCAGCGCCTCCATCAGCGGCCGGCCGTCACCCTCCGCGAGCGCCTCCCGCAGCCGCCCCATCACCCAGTCGAAGTCCCCCCAGGCGATGTCGTTCTTCGACTCGAAGTAGCGGAACAGGGTGCGGCGGCCGACCCCCACCGCGGCGGCGATGTCGTCGACGGTGGTGGCCTCGAAGCCGCGCTCGGCGAAGAGGGCGAGGGCGACGCGTTCGATCTCCTCGCGGGTGGTGCTGGGGGGCCTGCCGGCGCTCGAAGCCATTCTTTCTCTCGTAATTTGACACTCGGTGCGGTAATGTGCCGCACCGTCATCTGACCAAGGACCAGGGAGGTTCTCATGTCGCAGCCGAAACCCGCGCCCGCGCCCGACGCCGAGCCCGTCGAGGAGACCCCCGAGCCGCTGGTCGAGACCGACCTCCTGGTCGAGGACGTCTCGATCGACGGCATGTGCGGCGTCTATTAGGCCACCTCGATGAGCGCCGACATCCCGCTCGACGGCCGCTGGCGGTTGGACCCCCAGGTCGCCCTCCGACCGGAGCGCTTCGGCGCCCTCGCCTACCACTTCGGCACCCGCCGCCTGTCGTTTCTGAAGAGCCGCAGGTTGCTGGAGGTGGTGCGGAAGCTGGAGGCGGCCCCCGACCCGCTCGCCGCCTGCCGCGCGGCCGGGGTCGAGGAGGCGGAGCTGCCGAGCTACCGGCGCGCCCTGGCCACCCTCGCCGAGACCGGGATGATCGTCCCCGCCGAGGCCGCCGCATGAAGCTGATCGAGGAGTTCGAGCTCGGCCTCGACGCGCCGATCTGCATCACCTGGGAGCTGACCTACGCCTGCAACCTGGCCTGCGTCCACTGCCTCTCCTCCAGCGGCCGGCGCGATCCGCGCGAGCTGACCACCGCCGAGGCGAAGGGCGTGATCGAGGAGCTCGAGCGGATGCAGGTCTTCTACGTGAACATCGGCGGCGGCGAGCCGACCGTGCGCAAGGACTTCTGGGAGCTGCTCGACCACGCCGCCGAGCACCGGCTCGGGGTCAAGTTCTCGACCAACGGCAGCCGTATCGACGACGCCGCGGCGGCGCGGCTGGCGGCCTCCGACTACGTCGACGTCCAGGTCTCGATCGACGGCGCCACCGCCGCGGTCAACGACGCGGTGCGTGGGCCGGGCTCCTTCGACACCGCGCTCGCCGCGCTGGAGCGGCTCGCCGCGGCGGGCTTCGTCCAGCCGAAGATCTCGGTCGTCGTCACCCGTCACAACGCGGGCCAGCTCGACGACTTCAAGGCGATCGCCGACCGCTACGGCGCCCAGTTGCGGATCACCCGGCTGCGGCCGTCGGGCCGCGGCGCCGACGTCTGGGACGAGCTCCACCCGACCGCCGCCCAGCAGCGCTCTCTATATACGTGGCTGTTGGAGCACGGCGAGGAGGTGCTCACCGGCGACTCCTTCTTCCACCTCTCCGCCTACGGCGAGGCGCTGCCCGGGCTGAACCTCTGCGGGGCGGGCCGGGTCGTCTGCCTGATCGACCCGGTCGGCGACGTCTACGCCTGCCCGTTCGCGATCCATGACGAGTTCCTCGCCGGCAACGTGCGCGAGCCGCGCGGGTTCGAGGGCGTCTGGCGCGACTCCGACCTCTTCACCGAGCTGCGCCGGCCGCAGTCCGGCGGCGCCTGCGAATCGTGCGGGCACTACGACGCCTGCCGGGGCGGCTGCATGGCGGCGAAGTTCTTCACCGGCCTGCCGCTCGACGGTCCCGACCCGGAGTGCGCGCTCGGCCACGGCGAGGAGCTGCTGGCGCGGCGCGGCAGCGGTCTCGAGATCCCGTCCCCGGCGGTCGACCACTCGCGCCGGCGGCCGCCGTCGCGCGCCTGCGACGAGAACCCGCTCGCCGACTTCATCGCCGGGGCCTGACCGATGGCGTCGAGCAGCGAGTGGTTCGAGTCGGTCGAGGAGGCGCGCCGCCGGGCCAGGCGTCGGTTGCCGTCCTCGGTGTTCTCGGCGCTGCGCGCCGGCGCCGAGTCGGGCACGACGCTGGCCGACAACGTCGGCGCCTTCCGCGAGCTGGGACTGATCCCGCGGATCGCCACCGGCAAGAGCGGATCGCGGTCGCTGGCGACTTCGGTGATGGGGCAGGAGATCGCGCTGCCGGTGATGATCTCGCCGACCGGAGTGCAGGCCGTCCATCCCGAAGGCGAGCTGGCCGTGGCCCGCGCGGCGCATGAGGCGGGCACCGCGATCGGCCTGAGCTCCTTCGCCTCGAAGCCGCTCGAGAAGGTCGTCGCGGCGAATCGCAAGACCTTCTTCCAGGTCTACTGGCTCGGCTCGCGGGAACGGATCGAAGGCGTGCTGGACCGGGCGCAGGACGCGGGGGTCACCGGCCTGATCGCGACCGTCGACTGGAATTTCGCCCACCGCCGCGACTGGGGGAGCCCGGCGATCCCGGAGCAGCTCGACCTGAAGGCGATGGCGTCCCTGGCCCCCCAGGTGCTGGTGCGGCCACGCTGGCTCGCCTCCTACCTGAAGGCCGGTGCGCTGCCCGACCTGACCGCGCCCAACCTGGAGGAGCAGGGTGGCGCGGCGCCGACCTTCTTCGGCGCCTACGGCGAATGGATGATGACCCCGCCGCCGACCTGGGAGGACCTCGCCTGGCTGCGCGAGAGGTGGGGCGGGCCGTTCATGCTGAAGGGCGTCACCCACCCCGACGACGCCCGCCGCGCGGCCGCGATCGGCGCCACCGCGATCTCGGTCTCCAACCACGGCGGCAACAACCTCGACGGCACCCCGGCGACGATCCGCAACCTGCCCGCCGTGGTCGAGGCGGTCGGCGATCAGATCGAGGTCGTGATCGACGGCGGCCTGCGCCGCGGCTCCGACGTGGTCAAGGCGCTGGCGCTCGGCGCCCGCGCGGCGATGATCGGGCGCGCCTACCTCTGGGGCCTGGCGGCGAACGGCGAGGCCGGGGTCGCCAACGTGCTGGAGATCTTCCGCGCCGGGATCGAGGAGACCCTGAACGCGCTCGGGCGCGAGTCGATCGACGACCTGGTGCCCGAGGACATCCTGATGCCGCCCGACTTCACCCGCCGGTGACCCGGTCGCGGCTCGATTCGGCGACCTGGCCTGAGCTCGACGCCGATACCTCCGCGGGTCCTGCCGTCCTCGTCGTGCCCTTGGGCGCCACCGAGCAGCACGGGCCCCACCTGCCGCTCGGCACCGACACGGCGATCGCGGTCGCCCTGGCGGAGACCGCCGCGGACCTGCCCTGGGTGAGGGTCGCCCCGCCCTTGGCCTATGGATCGAGCGGCGAGCACCAGGCCTTCGCCGGGACCCTCTCGATCGGCGCCGCGGCGACCGAGCTGGTCCTGGTCGAGCTCGGTCGCTCGGCGACGGAGACGTTCGCCGCGGTCCTCTTCCTCAGCGCCCACGGCGGCAACGCCGCGCCGCTCGCGGCCGCCGTCGCCCGACTCCGCGACGAGGGTCGCGACGTCCGCGCCTGGGCGCCGCGGTTCGGCGGCGACCTCCACGCCGGACGCACCGAGACCTCGTTGATGCTGGCGCTGGCACCGGGGTCGGTCCGCGCAGGGCGCGATCCGGGCAATCGGGCGGCGCTGCCCGACCTGATCGACGACCTGCGGGTCGGCGGGGTGCGGCCGCTGGCGCCGAACGGGGTGCTGGGCGACCCGACCGACGCGTCGAAGGAGGAGGGCGGCGAGTTGTTCGCCTCGGCGGCCGACGATCTGCGCGCGAGGATGGAGTCCTGGTGGGGGCCGGGAGCGGCAGGATGAGTCGGGTCGCGATCGTCACCGGCGCCGCCCGCGGTATCGGCGCCGCCACCGTCGCCGGCCTGGCCGCCGACGGATGGCGCGTGGTCGCCGTCGACCGCGGGAGCGACGACCCCCGGCTGCCCTACGCCCTCGGCGGCGTCGCGGAGCTCGAGGACGTCGTCGCCGCCGCCGACGCCGCGGCGGGCGAGGAGCGGGCGCGCGCCGAGGTCGCGGATGCCACCGACGCCGTCGCGATGGGCGCGGTGGTCGAGCGGGCGGAGGAGTGGGGCGAGGTCGAGGCGATCGTCGCGAACGCCGGAGTGATCGCCGGCGGCGTGCCGGCGTGGGAGCTGCCCCAGGAGGAGGAGGACGCGGTGGTCGAGGTCTGCCTCCGCGGGGTGATGGTCGCCGCGCGCGTCGGCATCCCGGCGCTCCTGCGCCGCCCTGAGCCGCGCCGCGGACGCTTCGTCGCCACGGCCTCCACCGCCGCCCTGCGTGGCCTCCCCGGCCTCGCCGCCTATTGCGCCGCGAAGGCCGGGGTCTCCGGCTTCGTCCGCGCCATCGCGGCCGACCTGCGCGGCACCGGCGTCACCGCGAGCGCCGTCGCCCCGGGCTCGACCGACACCCCGATCCTCGCCGAGAGCGCCAGGCTCTACGAGCTCGACGGCGCCTCCGACTTCGCCGCCCAGCAGCCGATCGAGCGGCTGATCGACCCGGCCGAGGTGGCGGCGATGATCGCCTGGCTATGCGGCCCCGGCGGCGCCGCCGTCACCGGCACCACGGTCTCGGTCGACGGCGGCCTGTCGATCTGAAGGATCGCCGGCGCCCCGGTGCCTCGGTCGCCGCCCGCCCCGCGGTCGCCGCCCGTCACACTGACGACAACGACCGAAGGGAGCGAAACCGCGATGTCCGAACCAAGAACCATCGAGAGCCTCAGCCACTGGATCGGCGGCCGCTCGGCGGCGGGATCCGGGGATCGCTTCGGCGAGGTCACCGACTCCGCCACCGGCGAGGTCTGCGCGCGGGTCCCGTTCGCGTCCGCGGCAGAGGTCGGTGAGGCGGTGGGGGCCGCGGCGGAGGCGGCGGTGTCGTGGGGGGACGCTTCGCTCAGCACCCGCGCCAAGATCCTCTTCCGCTTCCGCGAATTGGTCGAGGGCGAGAAGGACCGGATGGCGGCGATCGTCACCCGCGAGCATGGCAAGGTCCTCTCCGACGCCGCGGGCGAGGTGCAGCGGGGGCTCGAGGTGGTCGAGTTCGCCTGCGGGCTCCCACAGCTCCTGAAGGGCGAGTTCTCGCCGCAGGTCTCGCGCGGCGTCGACTCCTACTCGCTGCGCCGGCCGCTCGGCGTCGTCGCCGGGATCACCCCCTTCAACTTCCCGGTGATGGTGCCGATGTGGATGGCGCCGATGGCGATCGCCTGTGGCAACGCCTTCGTGCTGAAGCCCTCCGAGCAGGACCCTTCGGCGGCCCTGCTGATGGGGGAGCTGTGGGCGAAGGCGGGGCTGCCCGAGGGAGTCTTCACCGTCGTCAACGGCGACAAGGAGGCGGTCGACGCGCTGATCGAGGACCCGCGGGTGGCGGCGCTCAGCTTCGTCGGGTCCACCCCGATCGCGCGCTACATCTACGAGAACGGGACGCGGCTGGGCAAGCGCGTGCAGGCGCTCGGCGGCGCCAAGAACCATGCCGTCGTCCTTCCCGACGCCGACCTCGAGCTCGCCGCCGACGGGCTGGTCTCGGCGGGCTACGGCTCGGCCGGACAGCGCTGCATGGCGGTCTCGGTCGCCGTCGCGGTCGGCGACGTCGCCGACCCGCTGATCGAGCGGATCCGCGATCGGATCGGCAAGCTCACCGTCGGCGACGGCCGCGACCCCGGCTCCGACATGGGCCCGCTGGTCAGCGCCCGACACCTCGAGCGCGTCCGCGGCTACGTCGACGCCGGGGTCGCCGAGGGCGCGGAGCTGGTGGCCGACGGCCGCGACCTGACCGTCTCCGGACGCGAGGACGGCCACTTCATCGGCCCGACCCTGTTCGACCGCGTGGTGCCCGGGATGAAGATCTACGACGAGGAGATCTTCGGCCCGGTCCTCCTCGTCACCCGCGCCGCGAGCTACACCGAGGCACTCTCGCTGGTCAACGCCAACCCCTTCGGCAACGGGGCCGCGATCTTCACCAACGACGGCGGCGCCGCCCGCGCCTTCGAGCAGGACGTCCAGGCCGGGATGGTCGGGATCAACGTGCCGATCCCGGTGCCGATGGCCTACCACTCCTTCGGCGGCTGGAAGGACTCGCTGTTCGGCGACCTCCACGTCCACGGCCCGGACGGCATCCGCTTCTACACGCGCGGCAAGGTCGTGACCCGGCGCTGGCCCGACCCGGCCGACCGGGGCGTCGACCTCGGCTTCCCGGTGCACTCCTAGGAGGGATTGGCGGCCGGCGGGGGCGCCTCAGCCTTCGCCGGCCGGGTCCTCGCGCATAAGCAGCAGGTCGACCTCGAGCTCGACGTCCCAGCCGACCGCGACGCCGCCGGCCGGCATCTCCATCTGCCAGTCCAAGCCGAACTCGCGACGGTCGATCGTCGTCGCCAGCCGGAACCCGGCGATCTCGCCGAAGGGGGCCTGCCGGGGGGCGGAGTAGCGGCCGGTGGCGACGACCGGGCGCGTCGTGCCCCGCATCGTCAGCTCGCCCTCGACCTCGGCCCGGCCGTCGTCGGCGAGGCGGATCTCGGTCGAGCGGAAGGTGACCTCCGGATGGTGGTCGGTGTCGAAGAACTCCGGGCCGAGGAGGCTGGCCCGCAGCGCCTCCGGCTCGACCACGGAGATCGAGTCGACGCGCGCCGAGCCTTCGAGGGCCAGGGCGTCGCCGTCGGCGCGCAGCGTCGCCGTGACGTCCGGCAGGACCCCGCGGAACGTGAAGGTGTCGGAGTGGCGGACGGCGAAGGCGAAGGTCGAGGGCACCGGCTCGGCGCGGAAGGTGCCGGAAAAGGGATGGGCTGCGACTTGGGGCATAGGGCTCTCCTGATCTGTCTCGGTTGCTCGCAGATCTGACAATCCGGCCCGTCGTTTTGTGACCGGCGCCGGTCAGCCCGCGAGCCGGCCGAGGTCGAGCTGCGCCAGCCGGGCCGGGTCGGCGAGGAAGTCGATCGCGACGATCCGGCCCGCGCGGATCTGCACCGCGCCGACCGAGATCGGCTTGCCGTCGAGGAAGGCGACCGTGCCGATGCCGCCGTTGACCCGCACCATGTGGCCTTCCGCGCCGATGGTCGCGAAGCTGCGCGCCCGCGCGATCACCGCCTCGGCGCCGCGCACCTCGACCGCTTCGGCATCCGGGCCATAGTCGGCACGCAGCACCACGTCGGGGTGGAGGACGTTGACGAGGCGGTCGAAGTCGCCCTCGCGCGCCGCGGCGATGAACGCTTCCACCACCTGGCGCTGCTGGTCGAGATCGGCGTCGGGGACCGGGTCGGCCGCCCGCAACCGGCGGCGCCCGCGGCTGGCGAGCTGGCGGGTGGCGTCGGGGCTGCGGTCGACGATCGGGGCGATCTCCTCGAACGGCACGCCGAACATGTCGTGCAGGACGAAGGCGAGCCGCTCCGCCGGGTTCAGCGTCTCCAGCACCATCAGCATCGCGATGCCGATCGAGTCGCCGAGCAGCGCCTCGTGCTCGGGGTCGGTGCCGTCGAGCGGATCGACGATCGGGTCGGGCATGTGCAGGTCGTCCAAGGACTGCTCGCGCCGTGAGTTCCGCGAGCGCAGCATGTTGAGGCAGATGCGCGCCACCACCGTGGTCAGCCAGCCGCCGAGGTTCTCGATCTCCTCCGGGTCATTGCGGCTCAACCGCAGCCAGGCCTCCTGGACGGCATCGTCCGCCTCGCCGGTCGAGCCGAGCATCCGGTAGGCCACCGCGCGCAGGTGCGGTCGCTGCTCCTCGAATGCGTCGACGATCGGGTCGCCTTCAGTCATCGGTCACGTTCCCCTTTCGCGTCGTGTCATTCCAACAGACCCGCCGCGCGCGGGCGATGTGACAGGCAAGCGAAAGGACGGCACAGGCCATGTACTTCGAGACCACCAAAACCGACCCGGCCACCAGCCTGGCGAGCGGCACCTGGATCCTCGATCCGGAGCGCTCGCGCCTCGAGTTCCGCGTCCCCCTTCTCTACGGCAGGATCGGGACCGTGAAGGGCGGCTTCGAGCGTTTCCGCGGCACCCTCGACGTGGCGGCGCGCCCGGCGATCGAACTGGCGGTGGTCGCCGACAGCGTCGACACCGGCAACGCCAGGCGCGACAAGCACCTGCGCTCGGCCGCATTCTTCGATGCCGAGCAGCATCCCGAGGTGCGCTTCGAGTCCGAGTCGGTCGCCCTGGACGGCGAGGCGCTCCATATAAAGGGAGTGCTGGGCGCGGCGGGCGAGAGCGTCCCCCTCGACGTCGCCGCGACGGTCCACCCGGTCGGCGAGGAGTTCGAGATCGAGGCCCACGCCGAGGTCGACCAACGCCGGCTGGGGATGACCTACAGCCCGCTCGGGATGTTGCGGCCGCCGGCCACGCTGGCCTTGTCGGGGTGCCTCGTGCGCTGGTAGAACTGGGTATGGGCGCGAGCGCAGCGCACAGGGTCGTCGTCATCGGAGGTGGCTTCGGTGGCCTGAACGCGGTGCGCGGCCTGCGCGAGGCCCCGGTCGAGGTGACGCTGGTCGACCGGCAGAACTTCCACCTCTTCCAGCCTCTCGTCTACCAGGTGGCGACCGGGGCGCTGGCGAGCGCCGAAGTCGCGGCCCCCCTGCGGGCGGTGCTGAAGCGCCAGGCGAACGCCCGCGTGCTGCTGGCGAACGCGGAAGGGTTCGATCTCGGCCGTCGCGAGGTCGTGCTCGGCGACCTTCTCGACGGCGAGGCGGAGCGGCGCCTTCCCTACGACACGCTGGTCGTCGCCGGCGGCTCCCACTACTCCTACTTCGGCCACGACGACTGGCGGGAGTTCGCGCCGGAGCTGAAGTCGATCGGCGGCGCGCTGAAGATCCGCACGAGCCTGCTCTCCGCCTTCGAGGCGGCCGAGCTCGAGGCCGACCCGGAGCGGCGCCGCGCCTGGCTGACCTTCGCCGTCGTCGGTGCCGGGCCGACCGGGGTGGAGATGGCGGGACAGATCGCCGAGCTGGCGCGTGACACGCTGCGCGGCAACTTCCGCGCCTCGGCGCCCGAGAACGCGCGGATCGTGCTGCTCGACGGCGCCGACCGCGTCCTGCCGGCGTTCCCGCAGGGGCTCTCCGGCCATGCCGCCCGCGCGCTCGAGGCCCTCGGGGTGGAGCCGCTTCCCGGCCGGACGGTGGTCGATGTCGATGCCGAGTCGGTCACCTGGGAAGAGCAAGGCGGCGAGCGGACCCGCCTGCCGACCCGGACGGTGGTCTGGGCGGCCGGGGTGACCGCCTCACGACTGTCGGAGCTGCTCGCCGAGGCTTCCGGAGCGGAGATCGACAAAGCCGGCCGGGTCGCGGTCGGGCCCGACCTGACCCTCGCCGGGCATCCGGAGGTGATCGCCCTCGGCGACATGGTGAGCGTCCGCGACGCCGACGGTCGACCGCTGGCGCTGCCGGGGCTGGCGCCGGTGGCGATCCAGCAGGGCCGCTACGTGTCGAAGGCGATCGTCGCTCGCCTGCAGGGCCGTCGGCCGCGCCCGTTCCACTACCTCGACAAGGGCAACCTGGCGACGATCGGGCGCTCGAAGGCGGTCGCCGACATCCATGGCCTCCACCTCTGGGGGCTGCCCGCGTGGCTCACCTGGCTGCTCGTCCACATCTACTACCTGATCGGCTTCCAGAACCGGCTGTTGGTGCTGCTGCGCTGGATCGGGAGCTTCATCACCCGCGGTCGCGGCGCGCGGCTGATCGGCCTCGGCGCGAAGATCCCGGATCGCTGAGGCGAGCGGTCTAGGCGCGCGCGGCGAGCTTCTTCAGCGCCTGCTTGTCGACCTTTTCACCCGCCGAGCGGGGCATCGCGTCGACGACGATCAGGCGCTCGGGGAGCCACTCGCGGGAGACGCCGTTGGCGCGCATGTGCTCGCCGAGCTGCTCGAGCGTGAGCGCGGCGCCGGGGACCAGCTCGACGCAGAGGCAGACTTTCTCGCCGAATACCGGATCGGGGGCGGGGACCGCCGCCGCCAGGGCGATCGCGGGGTGGGTGGACGCCTCGGACTCGACCGCCACGGCGCTGATGTTCTTGCCGCCGCGGATGATCAGGTCCGAGGCGCGGCCGGTGAGCCGGAGGAAGCCGTCGGCGCCGATCGTCGCCAGGTCGCCGCTCAGCATCCAGCCGTCGTCGTTGAGGAGCTGGCCGTTGGCCTCCTCGTCGCCGTGATAGCCGAGGCAACCGGTCGGGCCGCGGGTGGCGACCTGGCCGGGCCCGCCGCTCGCGGTCACGTCCCGCTCGCCGTCGTAGAGGCGCACGTTCATCGACTCGATTGGGCGGCCTGCGGTGCCGAGGCGCTGGTCGTCGGCGTCCCGGTGGCTGGTGACGCTGATCGCCCCGTTCTCGTTCGAGCCGTAGAACTGCAGGACGTGGGCGCCGGTGGCCGCCTCGAAGCGCGCCGCCGCCTCGGCCGAGACCGCCTCGCCGCCGGTGAAGACCGTGCGCAGCCGCGCGAGGTCCCGCTCGGGGAAGGACGGCGAGCCGAGCATCATCATCATCTGGGTGGTCACGCAGGCGAGGAAGGTGACGCCGTGCTCCTCGATCAGCTCCAGCATCCGCCCGACCTCGAAACGCTCCATCAGGACGACGGGGCAGCCCAGCAGGGCAGGCACGAAGTGGGCGCTCCAGAGGCCGAAGCCGTAGGGGCTGGGCACCGCGGAGAGGACCACCTCGTCGGCCTCGAACTCGCCCGCCCGGATCGCCATCCGGGCGAAGCTGAACCAGCGGTTCTGGTTGTGGACCACGCACTTCGGCAGCCCGGTCGTCCCCGAGGTCGAGTTGATCAGGTAGAGGCCGTCGGGGCCGAGCGGCGCCGTTGGCTCGGCTGGTGGAGGCGGCGCGACGCCATCGAGGGTCGCGCCCGCGAGCCCGTCGACGGCGAGGTCGGGGAGGACCAGGGCGCGGAGCGCGTCGAGGCCGTCGGCGCGCAGCCCCGCGTGGAGCTCGGCGACGGGGCGACGGCCGAAGGCATCGTGGGTGATCACCGCCGCCGCCTCGGTGCGGCGCAGCACGTGGGCGATCTCGCGGATCCCGGAGCGCGCGGCGATGGCGACGATCGGGTGGCCGGCCCGCTCGCAGGCGAGGTAGGCGACGTGGACGCTGGGCCCGTCCGGCAGCAGGACCGCGAGCGGCACGCCCGGCGCGAAGCCCGCCCCGGCCAGCAGCCCGGCAAGCTCGGTCCCCAGCTCGTCGTAGCGCCGCCAGGTGAGCGACCCGCGGTCGCCGATCAACGCCGGCTCCTCGCCCCGCTGCGCAGCGTTCCCCGCGACCAGGTCGCTCAGCGTCTCCGTCCCCCACTCGCCTTCGGCGCGGTAGCGTGCGACGTCCTCGGGCGGGTGGAACGGGATCGCCTTTTCCTCCTCCGTCACGCCCGTGATCTTAGCTGGCTTCCCAAGCAAGCGCTTGGTATGTTCTGATCGTGGACCTGCGCCCGACCGCCGCCGACGAAACGTTCCGCCAAGAGGTTCGCGAGTGGCTGGGCGAGCACCTGCGGGGCGAGTTCGCCGAGCTCGGCGGCGCCGGTGGCCCGGGCCGCGAGCACGAGGGCTTCGAGGTGCGGCTGGCCTGGGAACAGGAGCTGGGGAAGGGTGGCTGGATCGGCCTCGACCTGGCGCCCGAGCACGGTGGCCGCGGCGCCGGCCTCGACCGTCAGGTGATCTGGGCCGAGGAGTACGCCCGCGCCGGCGCCCCCGCCCGGGTCAACCACATGGGCGAGCACCTGCTCGCGCCGACGATCGCCCACTTCGGCACCGATGCCCAGCGGGAGCGCTTCCTGCCGCCGATCCTGCGCGGCGAGGAGCTGTGGTGCCAGGGGTACTCGGAGCCCGGCGCCGGCTCCGACCTCGCCGCGGTCCGCACCCGCGCACGCCTCGACGGCGAGGTGTGGCGGATCGACGGGCAGAAGGTGTGGACCTCGCTCGCGATGCACGCCGACTGGTGCTTCGCGGTCGTCCGCTCGGAGCCCGGCTCCGAGCGCCACCGCGGGCTCTCCTACCTGCTCGTGCCGATGAAACAGCCGGGGATCGAGATCCGGCCGATCGTCCAGATCACCGGCACCTCCGAGTTCAGCGAGGTCTTCTTCGAGGATGCGACCACCGACGCCGCCAACGTGGTCGGCGAGCCGGGCGAAGGTTGGAAGCTGGCGATGGGGACGCTCGGCTTCGAGCGCGGCGTCGCCACCCTGGCGCAGCAGATCGGCTTCGGGCGGGAGCTGGAGGCGGTGATCGCGACGGCGCGTGAGACCGGCGCGGTCGAGGACCCGGAGATCGCCGCGCGCCTGGTCGACGCCTGGATCGAGCTGCGGACGATGCGCTACCAGGCGCTGCGCTCGCTCAGCGACGGCCAGCCCGTCTCGGCCTCGATGTCGAAGCTGCTCTGGGGCCCGTGGCACCGTCGGCTCGGTGAGTTGGCGATCGACGTGCGCGGCGCCGACGCGACCCGGGTCGAGGCTCCCTACACGCTCGACGGCGACCAGGCCCTCTTCCTCTACACCCGCGCCGACACGATCTACGCGGGCTCCGATGAGATCCAGCGCAACATCATCAGCGAGCGGATGCTCGGGCTGCCGCGGGGGTGAGCATGGACTTCTCGTTCAACGAAGACCAGCGGGAGCTGCGGGCGATCGTCGCTGCCTTCCTCGAGCGCCACGCCACCTCGCAGGCGGTCCGCGAGGCCGCGGAGGGCGATGGCTTCGCGGCCGAGCAGTGGGGTCGGCTGACGGGAGAGATGGAACTGACCGGCCTGGCCGTGGACCCCGACCGGGGCGGGGCGGGGGCGAGCTTCGTCGAGGTAGGGATCGCGATCGAGGAGATCGGCCGCACGCTCCTGCCGGTGCCGTATCTGTCGACGGTGACCGCCGCGGCGGTGCTCACGCATGTCGGTGAGGACGCCGAGGCCGGACCGCTGCTCGAGCGGATCGCGGGCGGCGCGGCGGCCGCGGTGGAGCTTGGCGACGGGGGCGCGCCGCTCGGCGGCGACCGGCCGCCGGCCGCGGACGTGCTCCATATAGGGGAGGCCGGCGACGCGGTCACGGTCGACGGCGAGGCCTTCGTGGTCGACGCCGGGACCGCGGAGATCCTCGTGCTTGCGGCGCGCCGCGATGAGGAGCCCGCGTTGGTCGCGTTCGAGGCGGGTGCCCCCGGCGTCTCGATCGAGCCGCTCGCCACCCTCGACCAGACCCGCCGCCAGGCGCGCGTCCGCCTCGACGGCGCGCCGGCGACCGTCCTCGCGGCCGGCCTCGACGCCGTCGCCCGCGCCCGCGACCTGCGCTCCGTGGCGATCGCGGTCGAGTCGGTCGGGGCCGCCGCCCGCGCCCTCGACGAAACCGTCGCCTACCTCAAGGAGCGGGTCCAGTTCGGCAGGCCGATCGGCTCCTTCCAGGCGCTGAAGCACCGCTGCGCCGACCTCGCCACCGAGCTCGAGGCAGCCCGCTCGACCGCCTATTACGCGACCTGGGCCGTCGACGGCGCGCCCGAGGAGCTGGCGGTCGTCGCCCCGTTGGCCGAGGCGGTCGCCGGTGCCGCGCTGCTGCACGTCGCCGCCGAGGCGATCCAGATGCACGGCGGGATCGGGTTCACCTGGGAGCATGACGCGCACATGTACCTGAAGCGGGCGAAAGCGAACGAGCTGCTCGCGGGCGGCTACCGCGGCGTCCGCCGGCTGGTCGGCGAGCGGGCCGGGATCCTCGGATGAGCGAGCCCCGCATCGTCCTCGTCACCGGTGGGAGCCGGGGGATCGGCGCCGCGATCGCGACCGCCTTCCTCGCCGAGGGCGACACGGTGGTCGTCTGCGGGCGGCGCGAGCCGGACCAGCCGCCGAGCGCCGCCGGCCGCACCGTCGAGTTCGTCCAGGCCGACGTGCGCGACGCCTCCTCCGCGGTCGCCACGATCGAGACCGTGCTCGAGCGCCACGGCCGGCTCGACCTCCTGGTCAACAACGCCGGCGGCACCCCGCCCGGGCCGGCCGCCGAGATGTCGGCGGACTCGGCGACCGCCGTGGTCACCCTCAACCTGCTCGCCCCGTTCTTCCTCGCCCAGCGCGCCAACGCGGCGATGCAGGAGCAGCCCGACGGCGGCACGATCATCAACATCGGCAGCACCGCCGAGCGCCGGCCCGCTCCTGGCACCGCCCTCTACGCCGCCGCCAAGTCCGGCCTCCATGGGTTGACCCGGGCGCTGGCGCTGGAGTGGGCGCCAAAGGTGCGCGTCGTCCAGGTGTCCCCGGGCCCGGTCGAGACCGCGGGCTCGGCCCGCCACTACGGTGGCGAGGCGGCCTTCGCCGCCTCCTCCGCGCAGATCGGGATGGGACGGTTCGCGCGCCCCGAGGACGTCGCCGGCGCCTGCGTCTTGCTCGCCGACCCGCGCGCCCGCTACGTCAGCGGCGCCGAGCTCTTCGTCGACGGCGCCGGCGAAATCCCCGGCTGGCTGACCGCGATCGAAGCGTTGCCGCGCGACGACGCCTAGGGGGTCGAGCCCGCGGAAGGGACGGCGGGGTTCGGGGCCCTGGCGGCCGTCCGAGATGCGTCCCGGGCGTCTCGTGGCGGCCCGGGCAGGCTGTGGCCGCCACGAGACGCCCGGGACGTGAGGGGTCCGTGGGGGAGAGGTCACGGGTCGTGACGAAGTCCACGCTTCGGTGAAGGGTCCGTGCGGAAGAGCCGCCCCGGAGCCCCGATCGTGGACGGAGATGCCGAGAACGTCACGCTTTCCGGCCGTCCGAGGCCCGGGATCGAGGCCCCGGGACGCGCTGTCGACTTTGACCCTCCTATAGGAGGGTCAAACCCGGGTCACGTGTTCGTAACGTCTGAAGAAGACGGGAGGAAGAGTCACGTTCCCGGCGTCTTCGTGACGAGGCCGGACATC